>ERZ773142.53-NODE-53-length-170909-cov-104.879_pt1 | contig 170909 bp, 147 predicted proteins | sample MGYA00580853_ERZ773142 | MGnify/ENA primary metagenome ERZ773142 (study PRJEB29015, sample SAMEA2737862) | human gut metagenome | biome: human gut; feature: human-associated habitat; material: faeces | place: China | collected 2012 ...
AAATGGGGAAGATTTGGCGTGACTTCGGTCACGCCTTTTCTTTTGCTTCCAGTTCATCCAGAGGGATGTACCCCAGCCCATCGTACTTGATATGGATGTGCTGCACCCGCTTTCCGCTGGACTTATCCGGGGCATCCACATAGATAGCCGACACCAGTTCACGGAGAGCATAGGGGGTGAGTTCTTCAATATGGACGTACTTGTGCGCTTTCTGGACGAACTTTTCAATATTCTCAATTTGCTGTTCCTGTACTTCGATTTCCTGTTGGATAGAGAGGCCGTCCTCTTCCAGCTGCTTCTGCTCGGCATCGTAACTCTGGCTCATCATGTCGAAGCGGGCATCGCTCAGCTTTCCACTGGCGTTGTCCTCGTAGATTTTCATGAACAGCCGTTTGAGATCTGCGATTCGCTTCTCATTTCGGGCAAGCTGCTTCTTCAGGACAGTCAGCTTTTCGCTGCTTTCCACCCGAAGCTGTTCCTCCATGACCTTGCGGAAGTAGTCTTCATGGCAAAGGATGTAGTCTGTCACCTGCTGGATATGGTTCAGCACACGGCCTTCCAGAACCTTTACCCGGATGAAGTGTCCCTTGCACCTGCTCCCGTTCTTCTTGTGCAGAGAGCAATCAAAGAAGTCTTGACTGAAGTCCCTGTTATTGGACGAACCATATTGCATCTTGGAACCGCAGTCAGCACAGTAGACCATACCGGAGAAAATGCTGCTCTTGCCTGTCCGGGTCATGCGGTGACGCTGATTACGAATCTTCTGAACCTTTTCAAACACATCATCGTCGATAATGCGCTCATGTGTATCCGAGAAGATAGCCTGATTTTTCACAGGATTCAGATGTTTCTTTTTATCCCAGATAGAGTTAGTATAGGTCTTGAAGTTGACTGTGCAGCCAGTGTACTACCGGCGTTCCAGAATCAAACTTACTGCTCTTTTATCCCAGCGATAAGGGTCTTCCGGGGCAGGTGCGTTTGTACTCCGGCCATGGCTCAACTTGTAGGCGGTAGGAGTCAGAACTTTGTCCACCCACAGTTGGTTTGCAATTTGGGTCGGGCCACGGCCTTCCATGCACATGGAGAAGATGCGCTTCACGACCGCAGCCGCTTCCGGATCAACAAGCCAATGTTTCGGGTTCTCCGGGTCTTTCACATAGCCGTACGGCACATTGACCGTCAGCGGTACTCCACGCTCTCCCTTGGCCTTCTGAACGGCCCGAATCTTGCGGCTGGTATCGCGGGCGTAAAACTCGTTGAACCAGTTCTTAATGCCTGCAAAATCGTTGTTTATGCTGTTCGGGTCAATGGTGTCATAGTTGTCGTTAATGGCAATGTAGCGAACGCCATACTGGGGAAAGGTAAAGTTGGTGTACAGACCAGTCAAGGCGGAATTGCGCCCCAGTCGGGACAAATCCTTCGTGATAACGATTCCTATATGTCCCGCTTCGATCTCGGTCAGCATACTCTGGAAGCCGGGACGGTCATAGTTCGTGCCGGAGTAGCCATCATCCACAAAGAACACCGGGTTCGGGAAGTGGTTCTTTTTGGCGTATTCCAGAAGGATGGCCTTCTGGTTCTCAATGGACAGGCTTTCACCGAGCCGTGCGTCCTCTTGCGACAGTCGGCAGTAAAGTGCGGTGATTTTATTCGTTGCTCCAGACATTGTTGTGTCCTCCTTACTCTGTGGAGCAACTGTCGGTACAGGATTGGTTACCGGGTCAAGTATAGCAGAATTGGACGCAGTTGTCATTCGTCTGCACCCTCATCTTCAAATTTTTGCTGGGCGTTCTTGGCAACAATGCGCTCCAGCTTCTTCAAAAAGGATTCCTTGCCCTCATAGCTGCCGGTCACGGTGTAGGTGGTGTGACCGACTTTCTCCGTGGTGGTCAGTTCAGGAATCCAGAATGCAGACAGGTTCTTGACATGGAGATTGCCGTTCTCATCTACATAGGAGCCGTGTTTCTTCTGCTCTTCGGTCAAGGGCTGCCGCTTGAAATAGATTTCATTTTCGGAGATGCTCACGGTTTCGCTGGCTTGCTCCTTCGGGGTATCGTCATACAGCTGTGCGAAAAATGCCAATGCATCTTCGGGTGGTTCTTCCTCCATGAGTTGCTCGAAAACTCGCTGTTCCTCTGCCGAGAGGTTATTCCATGTGGCTTCCAACTCCTGCTCGTTGGCTGCGTTGACGAAGGCTTCGATCTCTTTTTTCATGGTGCATCCTCCTTTGGCTGCGAAAAGCGGATTTTCAAAAAGTATGGGTTTTCGTGAGAGCAAGAATCGTCCCGTGGCCACAAATTTTCAATTCTTGAAAATTCTTGCCCTTTTGGGACAGCTTCTTGTTGGGGCGTGCCTGCCCCAAACCCTGCTTAGGAGTGAGTGCGATATACTAGGAATTTATTTATTGCTTGCATCGGTTTTGTCGTTTCCCTTTTTCTTACGAGACAAACCTAAACAAAGATGCGTCGAGCCAAGGCAAAGAAATGATGAACCAAGACACAACCATACAACAGCCATAGAATTATCATTTCCACTTATGAAGCTAATAAGTGAAGCCATATATAACAGAGCAGAAGCTGCATAGAATAAGATAGATTTCTTGGTTTCTTTTTTCATAAATAATCGCCTCCACAAATCGATTTGTTGAGTCAATTATACCACGTTCTTTATCGAAATTACACCCTCTACATGGGAGAACTTGGCCGATTTACTGCGTACGTGCGTACCCATCTTCCGTATACACGTATGCGGCGATTTGCCCGAAACGCACTCTATACAGCCGTTCCCCCTCGGAGAGCCCACTACACTTTGCAGACCACAGGGATGAAAGTGTCATAGTGGATTATTACACTTCCGCAGAAGTGCCTTCTCCTCGCCGCAGACAGCCGGGTGTGCCTTTTGTGAGAGCTTTCTGTGCGGCGAATCTACATCGCCCACAGGCGATGTAAGCAGGGATTCCAAAGGGGCGCAGCACCCTTGGCACACGACTTTGGTACAAAGTCTAGTGTGTTACACCTTTCCAGAGGTGTATACGTTCCTGAAATGCAAAAAGCCCCATACCCAACACCTTAACGGTGCGGACATGGGACTTGATGCTTCCTCGGCCTAGCCGGGTACTCCGTAACCAATCCTGACAGGCAGTTGCCGTGTCATTTTTCGAAAACTGTTTTACGGATACCCAGCAGTCGGGAACGCTCTGTTTCTCATTGCTGGGGGCATGATGAACCTGTTCCGCCTGCCATAGGCAAGCTTGCGTTTGCGCAGCGCAGCGGAGCAATGAAAGCCCCAGTGGGGCTTTTAAGCGACCGAACGGTCTTGCGCAAGCAAGATGGAGGGGCCTTGCCCCGACAAGTGACCGCTGGCCTTCCTCGCTGTTCCAGCAGGCAAGGATGGCCGGGTAGAATGCCCGTGCCAGACGGTCGATGACTTCATCGGGATAGGGGGAAGTGTTTGTGGACTTTTTCTTTTTGTTCAAACGCACGCTCCTTTGATCGTCCCACCGTGGCAAAGCCGGGCGAGAAAATCAAAGTTCCAATTTTTATCAGGCGCAAGGGCGCGGATGCTTTCCGCCCTGCTCTTGCGGCTGGTGGCTCGTTGATGGCTTACAAGTGCCTGTCGTTATGCGATTTCTTTATCGTTCAGCATTTCTTCAAACTGTGCCATATACGCTTTGTGCTGCTTGAGGATTTTTAGCGTTTCAGTTTTGGCGTAGGAATCATCTGGTAGCTTAGGCAAGTATCTCATCAAAAAATCAAAGTCCTGCTGAATCCGCCAGACAGCGACTTCCAGCGCGGAGTAGTTGATTCCAGAGTAGTGTGAGTAGCTCGATTGCGGAGCGGGGCGGTCTTCCGGGTGCAGAATCTCGTGCACGATTTGCTTGCGGTTCGGAAAATCGGTTCTGGCAAGGCGGTGCATATCAGCATCACGGACTTTGAACTGCCCGGACAGGATTTTCTCCTGCATACCGGGCACCATCTGTTCCATGATCTCTACGCCACGCATGAATTTTTCAGAACGGGCAACGTAGGATTCGCTGACATTGTTCCCCTCCGCAATCTGCTTGCGGATGCTCGCTTCCGCAGAGGTGGAAGGAATTGTGTCAATTTGACACAATTCCTCCGGGGCGGTTTTCTTGGCAGCAGCCGTGTGCTGGTTGTTGCCGTTTCCACCGGGCTTTCGATGCTCCACACTGTACTGCTTTCCAATGAGGAACTTCTTCTGTTCCGGCGTGAGGTTGCGCCGCCCTAACTGGTTCTTACAGATCCAAGCAAGGACTTCTTCTCTGCTCTCAAACGGGAGCGGCATCGTGGAGAAAGAGATTTCGGGATGTTCCTGAACGATCTCATAACGGTTGTGTCCATCAACAAGGGTACTGTTCCAGACAATCAAAGGAGAGAGCAGCTTGCCCTCTTTGAGGATATTTTCTTCAAGCTGCTTAAATTCATCATCGGTCAGAGGAGGAATCTGGGACTGGAACTCCGGGTCGATTTTCAGATTGATCATACGCACACTCCTTTATCTCTCCTGCTGCGCCGGTTCTTCCTCCCGGAAAAAGGACGCAACATTCTGCTTTGCGGTTTTCAGTTTGAGCAGTTCCTCTTTAGCTTCCTTGTACTGCTCGTAGAACTTTGCCTTTTCGGATGCCAGCGGCGCATACTCGACTTCCAGATTTTTCGGGCTGGGCAGCTTGGTGAGGTCATTTGCCTTGAAATAGGCTGCTGCCACCCGGTGCGCTGTCAGCTCTGCACGGTGCTGCTAAAACGCTGGGATAACGATGTTTAAGGTCAAATAAATAGTTAGGATGGAAAATGTTTTTGGAGTATGTTATTATTAGGTCAAAAGTGACCGTAGCATATGTGGAGGATGACGAAATGGACTATCGGATAAGCGAAAAGCGTGCTCTGAAAAAGCTAGGTATAGATGATTTCAGACATCTTACGAAAGCAAATGTTGTTCAGTTGGCGTCGATGGTAGATAAAATGGAGCCGGAAGTTGCCAAAAAAGCATTGGAGCAGTTCCCTGAATTTTCTGGGACAGTTAAAACAATTCTCCTTGATTACAAGGAATTGCTGAATCGAGCTATAGATTCAGATAACGAGAGTCTAAGAAGTACATATGAAACATACAACTCAATAATAATGGCACTACAAACAGAATTAGACAAAGATACCTTATCTTTCGATGAGCGAAAATATATTATCGAACAAATGAAAGATATTGCCAATGCTGTGGATAAAAAAGACTCTGAAAATAAAAAATGGTTGACTAAGATGGCGATGATAGCAGGAGCTACTGTAGTTGGTGTTGCAGCGGTACTAGGGAGTGTTCTGGGAACAAATACCAACTTTCAGCAAATCGACACAGATAACGCAAATACAGATGATGAAAACGATTAAATAATATCGGCCAGATAATCGTGTCTTTTTAGGAAAATCCATTTGTAAAGCGGAGACAAGACTGGTGACATGCTTATATCACCTTGCTGGGTGTTCTTGCCATACTTGCGGTTCGCCAGCAGACAGGCCGTTGCAAAGGAGAAATCGCCGCACTCAAGGGTGTCGAGCAGGTAGGATTCCCGCAGCTTCGGCTTTCCCTGTTCATCCAGAAGTTGCTTTCCGGTGAACGCGTCGTGCTGGTAAACGAGGTACGCTTCGATGGCGGTATAGTCCGAGTTTTTATTACAATTCGATTATTCAAATCGTTGGCAACAACATCGAATTGTATGTCGCAAATATGCGGTTTATGGTTGAACAATGCAGCTGCCCTTGCGACTGAGGCGATATGCTTGAGCGTTGCCATACAGTTCACCCAGAACTTTCTCGGCGTTGAGCCGAAATGCAGTCAGGTCTGCAAGTTCGTTAAGGAGTTTCGCCCGGATCTGCTCGGTGTCTGCACCGCCGGAATTGAAGTGCCTTGCAAGCTGGTTGAGGTTTCCGCCTACCTTGCTGCACTGAGCAAGCAAAGTGGAAACAGCGGTCAGGGTTTCTTCACCGCCGCCTGCAACGATGACCGTTTTCTCAATCTTGACGTTGTGGATGGCGCGGCGGATAAAAGTGGAGAGGGAGAGATTCAGGAGTTTGCAAGTGAGTTCCAGTGACGCTTTTTCCTCCACTGTCACACGGAACTTGATGACGTGCGTTTTGTTGTTCGGCGTGTCGTGGCGCTGGGAATTGCTAGGGGTCGATTGAACATTCGTTTTGGTCATTGTACCTCCTGTCTGTTCGATAACTCCTCGGTGAAGTTATGTAAAGCACGACACGCCGTTCTTTCGCACCGCAAGGTGCGAATATGAGCAGGATTTGGGGTGGGACCGCGTTTGCGAAGCGCAGCGGAGCAATGAAAGCCCCAGTGGGGCTTTTAAGCGGCAGCGCGGTCTGCGACAGCAGATGGAGGGGCGTTGCCCCGACAAGCGCTACCCCAACAAGATCACTTCGGAAATGCAGACGCATTGCAGAAGTGAAGTCCCGGATGGACAGGAAATTTTCAAGAATTGAAAATTTGTGGCCACGGGACGGTTCTTGCCCTCTACCGCTGTGCTCAAAATCAACTTTCGGCAAATATTTCCGAATTGTTAAGGCGCAAAAACAAGTAAAGGTGGTGCTGCTCATGTAAGGGGGGCGCCGTTTGCTCCGAACGAAGTTCCTGCCCCTGTTTTGCAGCGGCGTTGGTTGAAAAGCCGGTATCACGTTCGGACGGCTCATGAAATTTTTAAGGTGCAATCTTCCCTGGAAAAGAAAAATACCGCCCATGCAGCGCAGCGATGATTTTGTCGGGTGAATCGGCGGCAAAATGAATCGGGTGTGTTGCGGGACGGTTAATTCTTTCGTGGACTTTCCCTCACTGAAGTGGTGGGTCTCACGGTGATAACCAACCACTTTCTGTGCCTGTGTTCAAAATGAACACGACCACATCTTGTGGATGGTTTCAAACCAATCCACAAAATCGGTGGGATTTGTGACAGAGAATATCATGTTTCGCAAGGTGGGTCAAGATGGTTTTGTGAAATTTATTGTGCTAAAGCGGTAATAGTAAGACTTATAGGAGGCTGCTTGAGCTGTTTTTTCTATTTACAGCTACAATGATAGCCATTGGGGGATTGTGATTGGTCAGGTCTGAAAAGGGCTTTCATAATTTGCTGCAGCGCATCATGTCCTCGACGCTCCCAGCGTCCTCAAAGGACGATTTGGTGGGTGTGTAAGGATAAGCTGTAAAAAGAAGCATGGACGCCCCCGAAAAGGAGAGCGTCCATGCTTCTTGCTGTATCCGAATGGAGGAGATTGCGAAATCAGTGATTGTCCGGGCAGACGATTTCCAGCATCTGATCGAAAACCTCTTCCATCTGTCGCACCAGTGTGAACTGGGTGCGGGCACGGTCGAGGTTGTGGTTCGGGCGGGCAATATGGAAATAATGGTCGCCCTCCAGATAGTCAGTCAGAAAACGGATGCCGCATTCCAGCGTCATGAGCCTTGCACCCCATGCAAGGCTCTTTTTTTCTGCCATGCTCATGGATGCCCCGGCAGTGGAGAGATACCCTTTGGCGAACACTTCATACAGATGCAGGTCAAAGTGGACTTTGCTCTGGTCGGGTTCATCCTCGGCGCAGTCGTTGGCACCGGTGCGGATGGAATCACCGAAATCATAAGCCGAAAGACCCGGCATCACGGTGTCGAGGTCAATGACACAGATGCCTTTGCCAGTGGCTTCATCGAGCAGAACATTGTTGATTTTGGTATCGTTATGGGTGACACGCAGCGGGATCTCGCCAGCGGCCAGCTGATCCAGCAGAACGTGGCAGTCCTTTTCCCGTGCATGGATAAATGCAATCTCCGGCGCAATGGTTTTGGCTCGACCCAGTGCATCGGCTGCAAGAGCTTTTTCAAAGTTTGCATAACGGTTGGGCGTATCGTGAAAACGGGCAATGGTTTCGTGGAGGGTTGAAGCAGGATAATCGGCCAGCTGGTTCTGGAACTTGCCCAGTGTTTCTGCCACAGTGCGGAAGTCTGCCTCACAGCCGACCTGTTGCAGACAGACGGTATTCTCTACAAAATCATAGGCTCTCCAGGCGTTGCCTTCAGAATCAATATAGTACGCTGCACCGGACAGAGTGGGAATAACATTCAGGCATTCCCGGCCAGGGTCGCCGCCCTCTGCCTGAATCTTTGCCCGTAAATGCCGGGTCACACCACAGATATTTTCCATCAGTCCTGCTGGATCGGTGAATGTATCGGTGTTGATGCGCTGTAAAATAAAGCGTTTGGTATGATTGGCCCGCCAGACCACAAAGGTGTCATTGATGTGGCCCTCACCATAGTGGTGCGGATCGCAGACCATCGGCCCACCAAAATCAAAGGCGGATGCAGCAGCGCAGAGAATGGGTTCGGTGACAGGTTTCATTTGAAGTTCCTTGTTTCTTTTTATCTTTCATGCCGTTTTGCCGGGGCAGGGCGTTGTCCCTGCCGTACCTGACGGCGGTATTCGTTGGGAGTCAGCCCCTCCGCTTTGCGGAAGCACTGGGAAAAATAGCTGGGGGACGAAAAGCCCATCAGTTCGCTGATCTGAGCCAAGCTGTAACCTGTATTGCCCAGCATATATTTGCTTTCCTCAATGCGGCGGCAATTCAGATAGGTGATGGGAGAGATGCCGTACTCCTTTTGAAAGGTGTGGGCCAGATAATATTTATTGATGTGTGCGATCTCTGCCAGACGGTCAAGTGAGATGTCCTCACGGAAGTTGCTGTCCAGATATCGCTTGATCTCTACGCACTCCCGGCTGTCAGACCGTGGCGTTTCTTCCACCTGCAAAGAGAGCGTTGTGCAGCGTACCAGCCAGATCAGCAGCACCTCCAGCAAGTCCTGACAGACGGTTTCGCAGCCATCCAGACTGCGGTCGGCTTCGGCAAGCAGCATATGCAGCAGAGTGACCATCCGTTCCCGGTTTTCACGGCAGTTGAAGATAGCATAAGAAGAATCAGCCTTGCCGAATAAGATCTCAATGCCAGCCACACCCAGAACGATATATTCAAGCGGTGAAGCGTTCAGACTCAATTCCGTGTGCTCCACCTGGGGGTTCACGATGACCATGTCGTCGGGCTTTACCGGAAACAGCTGCCCGGCAAGGTAGAACTGACCTTCACCGCTGAGGCAGTAGAACAGCTCCGTGCAGGAGTGGGTGTGGGTGGTGCTGTTCCAGTCACCGCCAAACCGACTTTTGCTGATGTACAGCAGCCGGAAGGACTCCCGGGGGGCAGGGGCGTGCTGGATATCAAAGCGTTCGGTGCTCATAACAGGCTCCTTTACAGCGAAACGCAATAAACATAAAAATAAAAACAAGAGACTAAAAATATAATCGCAAAAACCGATGCGTTGAATCGTGCGTTTTTCTCATTATAGGGGCAAAGAAGAAAAAATGCAAGCCTTGATTTTGGACAGGATAAATATTTTTGATGCCGTTAAAGAATGAAAATATGTCAAACCGGTTACAAACGGGAAGAATGTACCAAAACAGACGGGACGAATTTAGCGCTTTTGCTGAAAGAAATTTCTAAAAAGCAAGATTTATAAAAAACGAAACAACAAACCCCTTGTTCGAGAAGACGAAAAAACTTATATTGGAGACAGAAAAACACACAGCCCTCCCGGGCAGAACCTGTTTGCCCCGGCTGTGTTTGAACGAGATCAAATGATGGAGGATACACTATGAAACGCATTTCTCGTCGCAATTTCCTGAAAGCGGCTGGCGTGGGTGCCGCTGCACTGGGCCTGGCCGCCTGCGGCGGTTCTTCCAGCTCTACCGCCCCCAGCACCGCATCTTCCGCTGCTTCTGCTGCAGCTGAGGATGTGACCATCAAGGTTGCTGCCATCGAGACTGGCTACGGTGCTGAGATGTGGAAAAAGGTCACCGAGGCCTTTACCGCCCAGACCGGCATCAAGGTGGACCTGACCACCGACAAAAAGCTGGAGGACGTCATCGGCCCCTCCATGCAGGGCGGCGACTACCCCGACGTGGTTCATCTGGCCACCGGCCGTGAAGCTGCCCTGACCGAGCAGTTCATCAAGGGCAATCTGATCGCTGACATCACCGATGTGCTGAGCATGACGGTTCCCGGCGAGAGCAAGAAGGTGAGCGAGAAGATCGCCGGCGGCTTTACCGACACTTCTCTCACCAACCCCTACGGCGACGGCAAGACCTATCTGGCTCCCATGTTCTACAGCCCCTGCGGCCTGTTCTACAACGCCGGTTTCCTGAAGGAAAAGGGCTGGGACGTGCCCAAGACCTGGGACGAGATGTGGGCACTGGGCGACAAGGCTGCCGCTGAGGGCACCTACCTGTTCACCTACCCCACCACCGGCTACTTCGACGCCTTCTTCTATGCGCTGATGTACGCTGCCGGCGGCCCCGACTTCTTCAACAAGGCTACCCACTACGAAGAAGGCATCTGGGACACCCCCGAGGCAAAGACCTGCTTTGATATCGTGGCTAAGCTGGCCTCCTACACCAACCCCATCACCCCCGCACAGGCCAACGATCAGGACTTTACCCAGAACCAGCAGCTGGTGCTGGACAACAAGGCCCTGTTTATGCCCAACGGCACCTGGATCGTGGGCGAGATGGCCGAAGCACCCCGTGCAGACGGCTTTGAGTGGGGCATGACCGCTCTGCCCGCTGTCAAGGCCGGCGGCGACAGCTACAGCTACACCTGGTTCGAGCAGGCATGGATCCCGGCGGGTGCTGAGCATCTGGATGCTGCCAAGCAGTTTGTAGCCTATCTGTACAGCGACGAAGCCTGCAAGCTGTTTGCCGAGAGCGGCGCTATCCAGCCTGTGCTGGGCATCGCCGACAGTCTGGAAGGCGACAACAAGATGTTCTACTCCATCTACGACAACGGCGCAAAGGCCGCCATGGGCAACTTTGCTTCCTTCACCGCTATCCCCGGCGTGGAGGTACGCACCGTGTTCTTTGACCCCGTCAACTCTCTGGTGTCCGGCAGCATGACCGAGCAGCAGTGGATCGACGGCATCAAGTCCGCCAGCGACCAGATGCGCGCCAACATCATCGAGTAATTAAGCCCTGCCCAGCGGGGGCGGTTTTTACCGCCTCCGCTTTTTTGGGTTTCTGGATTCCAGTAGAAAGGAACGGTTTGTCTATGAGATCTGACAAAAGCCGCAAACGGTTCGTGTTCCTCTGTGTGGCACCGGCCACCATCCTGTTTTTCATTTTTATGATTTTACCAACCCTCAATGTGTTCCGCATGAGCCTGTATGAGCGTGGAGCCTACTCGCCAAACGAAACCTTTGTCGGGCTGAAAAACTTCCAGCATCTGCTGAAGGACACCCAATTCATCCGCTCCATGCAGAACATGATCCTGCTGGTGGTGGTCGTTACCATCATCACCTTTGCGTTTGCGCTGGTGTTTGCAGCCATCCTGACCCGCGAAAAAATCAAGGGGCAGAATTTCTTCCGCATCATTTTCTATATCCCGAACATCCTGTCTGTGGTCGTCATCGCCGGTATCTTCTCTGCCATCTATAAGCCGGAGAATGGTATGCTGAACAGCATTATCGGGCTGTTCCGGGATATGACTGACCCTATCCTCTGGAAAGGCGAAAAGCTGGTCATTCCGTCCATCATCATTGCTATGGTCTGGCAGGCTGTGGGCTACTATATGGTGATGTATATGGCTTCCATGTCCTCGGTGCCTGCCAGCTTGTACGAGAGTGCCAATCTGGACGGAGCGGGCCGTCTGACCCAGTTCTTCCAGATCACGATTCCTCTGGTCTGGACGAACATCCGTACCACTCTGACCTTCTTTATCATTTCTACCATCAATATGGCGTTCCTGTTTGTCAAGGCGATGACCAGCGGCGGGCCCAACGGTGCCTCGGATGTGGCCCTGAACTATATGTACAGCCAGAAAGATGCAGGTCTGTACGGCTACAGCATGGCAATCGGTGTGGTTATCTTCCTGTTCTCGTTCGCCTTGTCCGCCTGTGTCAATCGTGCCACCAGCCGTGAACCGCTGGAATTTTAAGGAGGAAAAACATGAAGAAAACGGAAGAAAAATCCTCCCGTTCGGCGGAGGGCCTGTACAAATTTTTCATCTATTTTGTGCTGATCCTGCTGGCTGTGACGATCATTGTGCCGGTGGCATGGGTGTTCATGGCCTCCATCAAGCAGAATGCAGAGTTCTACGGCAACCCCTGGGCACTGCCCGCCGGGTTCTACTGGCAGAACTTCGTCAATGCGTGGAATGGAGCCAAGATGGGCGAATATATGCTCAACTCCGTTCTGGTCACAGCACTGGCTCTGGTGCTGCTGCTGGTGATTGCGCTTCCGGCAGCTTACTGCCTGTCCCGTTTCCGGTTCAAGGGGAGCAAGCTGCTGAACACGCTGTTTATGGCAGGTCTGTTCATCAATGTCAACTATATCGTAGTTCCCATCTTCCTGATGCTGCGTGATGGTGATGTGTGGCTGAAAAACCATATTGGCAGCGGCTTTTTGCTGAACAACCTGTTCATTCTGGCTGTCGTGTATGCAGCTACGGCGCTGCCCTTTACCATCTACCTGCTGTCGGGCTACTTTGCCACTTTGCCCCACGATTTTGAGGAGGCCGCCTATATCGACGGTGCAAGCTATTTTTCCACCATGACCCGCATCATCTTCCCAATGGCGAAGCCGTCTATCATCACCATTATTCTGTTCAACTTCCTGTCTTTCTGGAATGAGTACATCATCTCCATGACCCTGATGAGTTCCACCAGCGCACCCCGTACTCTGCCGGTGGGTCTGCTGAATCTGATGCAGGCCCAGCAGAGTGCTGCGCAGTACGGCACCATGTACGCAGGTCTTGTGCTGGTGATGCTGCCCACTCTGATTTTGTACATCTGTGTGCAGAAGCAGCTGACGCAGGGCATGACGGTTGGAGGCTTGAAAGGATAAGGTGACAAAACATGAAAACATTCTGGAAAACGCATCCTGCCCTGCGCATCGTGCTGATGATCGTGCTGTTTGTGCTGTCCATTGCATTGGTGGTGGCAGGCTGGAAAATGACCGGACAGCTGGCAGGGCTTGGCATCATGCTTGTGGGCGTGGCACTGCTGCTGGCGGTACTGGCCATTTACAACGCAACCTATCAGGATTAAGGATAAGAGAGGAAAACTATGGAAGATAAGTGCAAGACCGGGCGCGTTACTATTCCGACCGACCTGGATGTGGTGCCCGAAACGCTGGAGATTCTGAAAAAGTGGGGCGCGGATGCCATCCGAGACTGCGACGGCACCGACTTTCCGCAGCAGCTCAAGGATGCGGATGCCAAAATTTACTCCACCTACTATACCACCCGCAAGGATAACGCATGGGCCAAAGCGAACCCGGACGAGGTGCAGCAGTGCTACATTATGACGGGTTTCTACACCGCCCCCGGCGACACCGTGACCATCCCGCTGATGAAGGGCATCAGCCCGGAGCTGATGCAGGTGAACACCAACGACGACATCACCCGCTGGTGGGAGGTCATGGATCGCTCCACGGGTCAGCCTGTGCCGCCAGAACAATGGAGCTACGCCGACGGCAGTGTGACCGTACAGGCCGTACCGTTCCATGAGTATACCGTGAGTTTCCTTGCCTACCTCATCTGGGACCCGGTGCATATGTACAATGCCACCACCAACGGCTGGACGAATTTCGAGCATCAGATCACGTTTGATGTGCGCCAGCCGAAAACCCACAAATATTCCATGGAGCGTCTGCGGAAATTCATTGCAGAGCACCCCTATGTTAACGTCATCCGCTACACCACCTTCTTCCACCAGTTCACCCTGATCTTCGACGAGCTGAAGCGGGAGAAGTTCGTGGACTGGTATGGATACTCTGCTTCGGTCAGCCCCTATATCCTCAATCAGTTTGAGCAGGAGGTGGGCTACAAGTTCCGCCCGGAGTATATCATCGACCAGGGCTATTACAACAACCAGTATCGTGTACCCAGCAAGGAATACCGTGATTTTCAGGCCTTCCAGCGGCGCGAAGTAGCAAAGCTGGCCAAAGAAATGGTGGACATCACGCACGAGTGCGGCTGCGAGGCGATGATGTTCCTGGGCGATCACTGGATCGGCACCGAGCCTTTCATGCCGGAGTTCAAGACCATCGGGCTGGATGCCGTGGTGGGCAGTGTGGGCAATGGCTCCACCCTGCGCCTGATCTCTGACATTGAGGGCGTGAAGTACACCGAGGGCCGTTTCCTGCCGTACTTCTTCCCCGACACCTTCCACGAGGGCGGCGACCCGGTGCGGGAAGCCAAGGAGAACTGGGTTACAGCTCGCCGCGCTATCCTGCGCAAGCCCATCGACCGCATCGGCTATGGCGGCTATCTGAAACTGGCCTTGCAGTTTCCGGAGTTCGTGGACTACGTGGAGAGCGTCTGCAACGAGTTCCGCGAACTGTACGAGAACATCAAGGGCACTACGCCTTACTGTGTCAAACGGGTGGCGGTGCTGAACTGCTGGGGTAAAATGCGGGCATGGGGCTGTCACATGGTGCATCACGCCCTGTATTACAAGCAGAACTATAGCTATGCCGGTGTCATTGAGATGCTGTCCGGTGCGCCCTTTGATGTGAAGTTTATCAGCTTTGAGGATATCAAGAACGACCCGCATCTGCTGGATTCGTTGGATGTCATTATCAATGTCGGCGATGCCGACACCGCACACACCGGCGGCATCTGGTGGGAAGACCCGGAGATCTCCTCCGCTATCCGCAAGTTCGTCTGGAACGGCGGCGGCTTTATCGGCGTGGGTGAGCCTTCCGGTCACCCGTATCAGGGCCACATTCTCCAGCTTGCCAGCGTGCTGGGCGTGGAGGAAGAAAACGGCTTCACCCTCAACTACGACAAGTACAACTGGGAAGAACACCCGGACCATTTTATCTTGCAGGACGCCGACCAACCCGTGGACTTTGGCGAGGGCAAAAAGAACATCTACGCCCTCGAGGGCACCGAGGTGCTGGTGCAGCGAAACAAAGAAGTGCAGATGGCGGCACACGACTTCGGCAAGGGTCGTGCCGTGTACATCAGCGGTGTGCCTTACAGTTTTGCCAACAGCCGCACCCTTTACCGCGCTATCCTGTGGAGTGCCCACAGCGAGGAGGAACTGCATACATGGTTCAGCTCCAATTATAATGTAGAAGTTCACGCCTACGTCAAGAACGGCAAGTATTGTGTGGTGAACAACACGTATGAGCCGCAGGACACCACAGTTTATACGACTGATGGCAACAGCTTTGACCTGCATCTGGATGCCAATGAAATCAGATGGTATGAAATTTAAGTTCTCCTTCTTATCAATCTGTGCAGTGAACGACCACTGCACAGCATAAGAGAAAGCGGTGACTTTCCACAATGCGGAAAGTCACCGCTTTTGTTTGCTGTTCAACAAGGCGGCAATGATTTTTGCGGCTTCTTTGAAATTGTTAGTTAATACCGCCCATGTTTCACATGAGGCGGTGGCAGATTCTCTTTCAGATTCATCATGGACAAGATACAACAAAATATGCACAAAATCGAAGTGTTTGACTGAAATGCAAAAAGATAAGCTGCCGATGTGAAAAAACTGTAAAGAACGGCGTGAAAACCAGTTGACAATGTTGAAAGCTGTGGTAGAGATACCGGGACAGAGTGCAAAAGGAAAAGAGCAAAGGCGAAGATATGCCCCTGCTCTTTGGCATTGAAGAGATTTCAGATTTCAGTCCGCTGTGTCCAATATGCGCCAGCCGTCCATCAGGTCTGAATTTTCCAGAATAAAGGTGTGGGCGGTGTCCTGTCCCCATGAGTTGTCGTATTTCAGCATCAGATAATCGCTCAACTCGGTCCGATTTTTGAACTTCAACAAGCGATACGGCTCCTGAAAAGCGACCTTTTCGACGAAATATACTGCATCCGATGTGGGAAGCATAACGCCGACATGACCGATCATAAGAGAATTGTCCGTTTCAGAGAACTGATCGTGCAGGACCACGGAGACGAGACGGATCTTATCATCTTCTACGAAGGAGAGACCGCGTTTCTTCCATTCCTGTTGAATCGTTTTCAAATGGGTAGGAATATCGGTCGTATTGGTGGTTTTAACCGGAGCGAACAGCGCATCAAACTTTTGCCGTTCGTCGCCGCAAAGGGATTCCGGGTCAGAATCCAGTGTTTCATAGTCCATAAACAGGGTGTCCTCAGCTGAGTCAAGGTCTGCCTTGCCCGTGACAGTGATAAAATCACCGAACAGCCCACAAGCGGTGATCCGACAGTTCCAGCCGGGGAAGGTATCGTATTTTTCTGTCCATGCGTCCTGCATGGAGTAAGGATCGTATTTCAGATCCGAAGGCTTGGCGTTTTCAAACCCTGTGGTGAGCCATGCCGGGTCCACAGCATTGTTGAACTTTTGCACATGATCGAAGAAGGTCCGTATCCGCAGGTCGGATACGCCGGCATCCTGCAAAAGTTTGGAAAGAAGATCCTGTGTATCCGAATCTGCCAAATTGGAGTATTCGATCTGCTGAAGGACGGGCTGAGAAGTTTTTGGAGTGCAGCCTCCTGCCAGAAGCGCACCGCAAAAAAGTGCAGCGGTGCAGACAAGAAAAGTTCGACGTTTCAAAAATGGTCACCTCGTTGTGTTTTTCGGAAAATTTCTTTGAGTGCCGGAGTCTCCACCATAGGCGAAGAGAGCAACGCCGTTGGTCTCGTAACGAATGGTATCACAGATAAACAAAGAAAATCAATGACTTCTGTCGTATTTGACCATATATAATGTTGCAGCATCCATATCCTATACGGCTAACGTCCATGTGGGGAAAGACAATGCGGCAGTTTTCTGAACGATTTTATTCATGTCGGACACAACAGGAGTATACCTAAGTTGGAAAATGAAACAGAATGGTATAATGCATTTGAAATTTAACGATGCTGAGTCCAGACAGTATCGGATCGTACATTGTGTTTTTGAGAGAAGCACAATGGGGTTCAAGAGGCCGTGAGTTCGATTCTCGCCACTCGGACCAAACAAAAATAATCCGAACTTGTTTCCGATAGGAGATGGGTTCGGATTATTTGTTTTCTTCGGAAAATTCAACGCAGGTGTCCGTGGAAGATGAAATCCGAAATCATAGACCGACCAATACAAACCAGACAACGATTTCAGGAGGATACGGTTATGAAGTACGATGAAAAAGTTTGCCACTTTAACATGGACACTGGGTGCGTGGAACTGCTGCTCCGGGACGGGAGAAAAATCTCCATCGACTGCACCGGGGTCGAGGATGCGCTGGATGTAACCATGGCGCAGAGGTAGGAGTTAGACTACCTCATCTACAATGACCCACTGGGCTATGTCGATTTGATTCTGAATGGCAATCCGGAGGAATATTTGAAGAATGTGGCTGGGAGCCATGGGCTAGAAGATTAAGGACAAAACAAAAACAGGGTGCGCCCACCTGCTGGGTATTCGTAAAACAGTTTTCGAGAAATGACACGGCAACTGCCTGTCAGGATTGGTTACGAGTACCCGGCTAGGCCGAGGAAGCATCAAGTCCCATGTCCGCACCGTCAAGGTGTTGGGTATGGGGCTTTTTGCATTTCAGGAACGTGTACACCTCTGGAAAGGTGTAACACACTAGACTTTGTACCAAAGTTGTGTGCCAAGGGTGCTGCGCCCCTTTGGAATCCCTGCTCACATCGCCTGTGGGCGATGTGAATTCGCTGCATAGAAAGCTCTCGCAAAGGCAAACCCGGCTGTTTGCGGCGAGGGAAAGGCACTTCTGCGGAAGTGTAATAACCCACTATGACACTTTCATCCCTGCGGCCTGCAAAGTGCCGTGGGCTCTCCGAGGGGGAACGGTTGTATAAGGTGCGTTTCGGGCGAATCGCTGCGTACGTTCGTACGGAAGGTTGGTACGCACGTACGCAGTAAAACAGCCAAATTCTCGTATATATGGGTGGTCATTTGACCACGAGTGTGGTATACTTCACTTGGAAAACCAATTAAGGTAGATATAATGCACAGGGATGTGCTTTATATAATAAAAGCAGGATAAAAACGCAACGCATTTCTTTCTGAGAGATGCCAGAGCTGGTAGGTAGCCCAGCCGTCTACACCGCACGGTGTAGGTAAGTAACCTTCCCCTCCGGGTTGTCCGTTCCTGTAAGGATTTATTTCAGGAGGGTTTCGTTATGGACATTGATTCTACAAAGCTGACTGTATTTTTTGAGGCTCCATTCTGGATCGGAGTATTTGAACGTATTGAGAGAAGAAAGCTTTCAGTGTGTAAAGTCGTGTTTGGTGCAGAACCAAAGGACTATGAAGTCTGGGAGTATCTGCTCAAGAATTATAGTCGGCTGCGCTTCAGTCCATCTGTTGAGACAGTTGTAAAGAAAGAGTCTGTGAACCCAAAGCGATTGCAACGGCAAATCCGAAACGAAACAGTTGCCACAGGAATCGGTACAAAGTCACAGCAGGCGTTGCAAATGCAGCGAGAAGAAAACAAGCTGGTGCGAAAAGCACTTAGCCGTAAACAACGCGAAGCAGAAAAGCAGCGTCAGTTTGAACTGAAACAGCAGAAGCGAAAGGAAAAGCATCGGGGCAGATAGTGCCCCTTTGCTTTTATCTGGCAGGGTTTGGGGCAGGCACGCCCCAACAAGAAGCAGTCCCAAAGGGGCAGGAAATTTTCAAGAATTGAAAATTTGTGGCCACGGGACGATTCTTGCCCTCTACCGCTGCGCTCAAAATCAACTTTCAACAAATGTTTCCGAATTGTTAAGGCGCAAAAACAAGTAAAGGTGGTGCTGCTCATGTAAGGGGGTCACCGTTTACCCCGAACGAAGTTCCTGCCCCTGTTTTGCAGCGGCGTTGTCCGGCTCGCCCACAGAAAGTGTGAGGTCATGGCACGATATCACGTTCAGACGGCTTATGAAGGATTCAAGGTTCAGTATGAAGAAAGCCGGACGTAGTGCGGACACTACAACCTACTTCTTTCAAGCACAAGAATAACACTTTGAAGTTGTTTTGTAAACAACCAAAAACGATTTTCGGAGATTTGTACAACTACATAAGATTTTATTTGTTAAAAAGAAAAATACCGCCCACGCAGTACAGGCGAAGGATTTTGTCGGGGTGAAACGGCGGCAAAATTGATCGGGTGTGTTGCGGGGCGGTACGTTCTTTCTGGGCAATCATCCGCTGAAAGTGGTGGTTATCACGGTGAGAACCACCACTTTTCGGCAGGATTTGGAATAAAGGGTATCATGGAAGCGTGGGTGCGTCAATATGGTTTTGCAAAATTTATCACGGTAAAGTGGCGATAGTAGGTGGTGTATAATTGCGCCCTTGTCTCCGTCAAGGGTTTTCGCCCTCGTCCGCTTCCTGCGTTTCTCTCCGGCTCTCAATCAGCAGATTCAGCTTCTTTTGAACCGCTTCGCTCTGGAAGATGAAGGTCAGCGGCTCCATCACATCCTCATCGGTCAGGACGGTCGGCTCTTTCAAAAAGATCTCCAACATTCCGGCACGAGTGCAAAGCCGATGGGTTCTCTCGCTTCTGGTCAACCGTTTCAGCTCGCTCTGCAATCGCTTCTCCTTGTGCTTGGCTACCCAACACAATTCCCGGACAGTGAAATACCGTCCGGGAATTTCTGCGTTTACGGCTCAGATGGACTGTCCATTGGTGGCGGCAACTTCACCGTACCAGAATGCGCTGTCTTTCGGGATGCGCTGCCCGGTGGCGTAATCCACATACACCAGACCGAACCGCTCCCGGTAGCCGCTGTGCCACTCGAAGTTGTCCAGCAGACTCCACTGGAAATATCCCCGCACATCTGCACCGGCATGGATGCCCTCCGACAGCTTTTCCAGATACCGTGCCAGAAAATCGATGCGGTCTGCATCGTGCACCTTGCCGTCCCGGTAGACCTTATCCGTACAGGACAAGCCGTTTTCGGTGATGAACATGGGCAGACCGTACCGCTCCTGCATCTGGCGGGGACCCCAGTTCAGGCATTCCGGCTCCACCGGCCAGTTCATGGCGGTATGGGCGTACCCGGCGGGGCGCTCTACATAGCTGGGACCGTTTTCGCCCATCTGCGCCGGGGCAGCGTTGTAGATGTTCAGCCCCACCATGTCCGGCTTGCCCAGAGGCAGGGCATCGTTGATGTACTGCGGCACAGCGGCGATGCTGGCGGCAAGTCTCGGTCCGCAGATGTCCGGTTCCGGCCAACGGCCCAGACAGACCGGGTCCAGTGCCATGGTGTGGGTGAAGGCCCAGTCGTCATCCGGGCAGGCGAAGGTCAGGACCCGGGCAGCGTCCACGTCTGTTTTTGCCTCCGACACCGGATAGCAGATGCGGCCGGTGGAAACAAAGCCCACCTTGTTTTCCGGGTCTGCATGGCGCAGCTCCTGTGCGGCAAGGCAGTGGGCGTAGATAACGTTCCGCCAGCAGGTAAACTGACCTTCCAGCGGCAGTTTCAGACCCGGGGCGTGCTCTCCGGTGCCGTAGCCCATTTTTACGATGCAGGCAGGCTCGTTGAAGGTGAACCACTGATGTACCCGGCCTTTGAAGTGCTCTGCCATCTTTGCGGCATAGCTTGCAAACGCGCGTGCCGTTTCCTCACTGCGCCAGCCGCCCTTTTCTTCCAGCGCCTGGGGCAGGTCCCAGTGATACAAAGTTACATAAGGCTCGATCCCGGCTTCCAGCAAGGCATCCACAAGGGTATCGTAATAGGCAAAGCCTTCCTCGTTCCAGTCTGTGCCGCCGTTGGGGGCAATGCGGGTCCATGCCACGGAAAAGCGGTAGGCTTTCAGGTGCATGGACTGCAGCAGTGCAAGGTCCTCTTTCCAGCGGTGGTAGCTGTCGCAGGCAACGTCACCGGTCTCGCCCCGGTAGGTGCAGCCCGGTGTGTGGGAAAAAACATCCCAGATGCTCAGTCCCTTACCGCCCTCTGTGGCACCGCCTTCGATCTGATAGGCCGCTGTTGCAGCACCCCAGACAAATTCTTTTGGAAATTCAGCCATAATAGTTTTCCTTTCTGTCATTCAAACTTGTGTGCACAGGCATTCCACTGTCATGGTAACGTTAAAGCAAAAGACCAGAGTTGTAAAGCCTTTTGACTAAATAACTCTGGTCTTTTTGTTGGGCTTGTGCAACAGCCCCATTGCATTTTCACAGGAGGGGCTTTGGCGCCGGTCGTAATTTCAGCCCTTGACGCCGCCCAGAGCCACGCCGCGGACGATGAACTTGGACAGCAGCAGGTAGACGATGATGACCGGCAGAATGGCGATGGCTACCATCATGTACACCTTGCCCATATCGAACTTCAGGAAGTCCGCGCTGCGCAGCTGGGCGATCAGGATGGGCAGGGTCTTTTTGTCGGCGGTGTCCAGTACAAGCGCCGGAATGAAGTAGTTGTTCCAGCTTGCCACGAAGGAGAAGATGGCCTGCACGGCAAGGGCCGGCTTCATGATGGGCAGCACGATCTTATTAAAGGTATAGAACTCGCCTGCACCGTCGATGCGGGCGGCCTCCACGATCTCCATGGGCAGGGAAGCGTCCAGATACTGCTTCATGAAGAAGAACACCGTGGGCGCTGCGATGCTGGGAAGGATCAGCGGGACAAAGCTGTTTTTCAGGCCCATTTTGGTGATGAGCTGCAAAAAGCCCAGAGCCGACACCTGCGTGGGCATGGTCATGATGAGCAGGATGATGGCAAAGGCGGCTTTTTTGAACCGGAAATTGTAGGCGTAGATGCCGTAAGCCGTCAGGGCCGAGAAATACACGCTGAGGGCTGCCGAGCAGGCCGAGACGATCAGGCTGTTGCGGATGCCGGTGCCCACCGGGATATTGGCGTCTGCCAGCACGTTCCGGAAGTTGGTGACGAGGGACTTGCCCGGCAGCAGCGAGAATCCCTTCTGGATCTCAAAATGGGTGCGGGTGGAGTTGATCACCAGCACATAGAAGAAGAACAGACACAGAAAGCTGATGAGCACCAGCACCAGATAGCACCAGGCGCGGCGTGCCGCCAGTGTTGCTTTTTCAGACTGCGTTTTCGGAGTGCGTGCCATATTCACTTGCCCCCTTTAGCTGCTGCCTTCCGGGCAGCTTTCAATTCCCTGCGCTGGGCTTTGGTCAAGCCGTCATCCTCCCGGGTGAGGGAGAAGTAGACCACCACGCACAGCACCGCACAAACGAGGAACAGCACCACCGAGACAGCACCGGCCATGCCGTAGTTCTTGCTGAACAGGTGGTTGTTCAGGTACATGATCATGGTGGTGGAGGTGCGGTCCGGCCCGCCCTTGCCGTTGGTGAGGATCTGCGGCACATCGAACATCTGCAGACCGCCGATCATGGAGGTGATCATCACGTAGACCAGAATGGGCCGGATGAGCGGGATGGTGATCTTCCAGAACATCTGGTTCGGGGTGCAGCCGTCCAGCTCCGCAGCTTCGTACAGGGTGGGGTCCACGCCCATGATGGCTGCCATGAGCATGATGGTGGTGTTGCCGAACCACATGAGGAAATTCATCAGGCCGATGAGTCCCCGGTTGCCCCACACGGTGTTCAAAAAGCTGATGGGAGTCTTGATCCAGCCCATGCTCAGCAGCACGGCGTTCACCGGGCCGTTGTCCGAGAACAGCGCAAAGAACAGCATGGCAAAGGCCGAAGCCATGATCAGGTTGGGCATGTAGATGACCGTTTTGAAGAAGGTCTGGCCCTTCAGCTTCAGGCGCAGGTCGGTGAACCATGCCGCCAGCAGCAGCGAAACGGCGATCTGCGGGATAAAGCCGATGATCCACAGGATCAGCGTGTTGCTGAAATACTTGGGCAGGTCGGTGGCGAACAGGGTGATGTAGTTTTTCAGGCCCACAAAGCTGGGGCCGATGATCTTCAGGCCGCTGCGGTAATATTCAAAAAAGCTGTAGTAGATGGTGGATGCCAGAGGGATCAGCTGGAATACCGCGAAGATGATAAAGAACGGCGCAATGAAGATGTAGCCCCATTTCGCGTAGCTGATCGACCCTTTCTTTTTCTTTTCTCCCATAGGATCGCCTCCTGTTATCTGTAGAAAAGCAAAGAGGGCGAGCGAGATATGCCGCCCGCCCTCTGTATTCACTTTTCCGTGTCAGCGAATTGGGTCATGCCGCAATCATGCGGGCCAGACCACATCGGTCAGCTCGGGGTACTTCTCCTTGATGGCGGTCTCGAAGTTTGCCTTTGCGGTATCCTCGTCCACGTTGCCGGTGAAGTAGTCCTTGAATGCGGTCTGGAAGCTCTCGTTCAGGCCCTGATCGTAGGGACCTGCGTTGGACATATCGATCTTCTTTGCAGCCTCGGCAAACAGGGCGATATGGTTCTGGCCGCCAAGGAAGTCGGACTTGTAATCGCTGCCTGCAATCTCTTCCATGGCCTTCTCGTTGTTGGTGTAGTCCTGCGTATCCAGCGTGATCTGCTTCATGATGGCTTCATCGCAGGTCAGCTTCTGCATCACGTCCCGGATGATCTCGATGTTGTCACTTCCGGCTGCGCCGCAGATCCAGGTGCCGCCCCAGTAGTAGGGTTGAGGGCCTTCGCACACGGCGTAGTCGCCGTAGATGCCGTTGCCCACTTCCTCCTTGCCGCCCTCGGCCACAGGGGTCTCCAGCGAGTTGCCCAGCAGGGTGAAGTTGATGCCCCATGTGGAGTAGAAGAAGCCGAACACCTTGCCGGTGGGGCCCTGATCGGCCGCCCACTGGCTGTCCCACAGGCTGGACTTGTTGTTGTAGCCCTTGTCGGTGTATTCCTTGGTCTGTTCCACCCACTTCATGATGTTCTCGTCCACGGTGACGGTGGTGCCGTCCACCCACGGAGCGGCCACATTGTTGGAGAAGGTGCGGTATGCATCGTCAAAGCCGGACAGCATCTTGTAGCCCTTGGCAGAGGCCTGTGCCGCCACATCGTTGAACTTATCCCAGTCAGACAGGTGTGCCTGCACCTCGGTGGGGTCGTCGGTGCCCAGAACATCCTTGGCGATGCTGCGGCGGTATGCGAACAGGCCGGGCGTTGCCTGCCATGTGGTGCCGCGCTGGCTGCCGTCCACCGTGACGATGTCCTTGGTATACTGGTACTGACCGGCCAGATCGGAATCGGTCAGGCCGATGTCGGCCTTCACATCCAGAACGTAGTCGGAATCTACATACTTCAGCGCGTAGTCGGCCTCGATCAGGAAAATATCGATCTTGTCATCGTCGGCGGCGCTGTCCTGACTCAGCAGTGCTTCGTCCAGCTTGTTCTGGTAGTTGTTGTTCTCGTTGGCGTTGATGGTCCACTTTACAAGGGTGCCGTCCTTCAGGGTGGTGGTAGACTTGTCGGCTGCGATCTCCTTGACCTCGGGGTAGTAGTCGTTGAAGCGGCTCTGGAATTCATCGTTCCAGCACCAGATATTCAGCACCTTGCCCTCTGCGGAAGCAGGCGCACCGGAAGCGGCTGCAGAGGATGCGGGAGCGGAGGAAGCAGCAGCACTGGTAGAAGAACTGCCGCCGCAGGCTGCCAGAGCAGCACCGATCGTCACGACACCGGAAGCGAGCAGGAAATTACGACGAGAGATCTTTTTCATAAGGGTAAACCTCCTTCATGGTTTTCCATCAAACAAAAATCATTCTCAAAAAACTCCGCGCTGGGAGTTGTGGGCCTTTGTCAAAGGATGCGGACGGAGCCGCCGTCCAGCAGCTTGCCGGACACCCGAATCTGCTCCGGCAGGGTCACACGCGGATGCTCGATCAGCTCGATCAGCTTATCCGCCGCCAGCCTGCCAAGGGCTTTGGTGTTCTGCTGGTAGGTCACCAGCGAGGGTTTGACCACCCGAGAGAGATAGATGCCATCGTATCCCATCACTGAGATATCCTCCGGGATGCTCAAGCCCGCCTCGGCCAGGGCGTTGTAGCCGCCCAGTGCGGAAAAGTCATCCGGGAAGATGATGCAGGTGGGGCGCTGCGGCAGCGCCAGCAACGCCCGGGTCTCTTCAGCGCAGCGATCCACGTCGTGGTACACGCCGCAGCGGACGTACTGCTCCGGCACCTTCAACCCCAGCTCCTCGCAGGCCTGATAGAAGCCTGCCAGACGGTTCTCGGTAACGGCGGTCTTTTCGCCATGGATAAAGGCGATGCGCCGGTGTCCGCAGGCCCATGCCTGCTGCACCAAGGCCTTTGTGCCCACCACGTTGTCCGAAAGGATCGCCATCCGATTGTTGAACACATGGTCGATGGTCACCACCGGCACATCGCCGTTGACCAACTCCACCACCTGCGGATCGTAAAAGTTCACACAGGCGATCACCACGCCGTCCACACCCCGGTAGTGGCAATGCTCCAGATAGCTCATGGATCTGCCGCTGATGTTGTGGTTGATAAAGGTGATATCATAGCCGCGCTTTTCTGCTTCAACCTTGAAGCTGTCCAGCACTGCGGAGAAGTACTCGTGGGTCAGGCCGCTCTGTTTTTCATCCACAAACAGAACGCCAAGGTTGTAGGTGCGGTTGGTCTTCAGCGCCCGAGCCGCTGCATTGGGCAGGTAGCCCATGCGGCGGGCCGCTGCGTGGATCCGCTCCCGCGTAGCCTGAGCAATGTCCGGCTGGTCGTTCAAAGCTTTACTGACAGTTGCGACGGATACGCCGCACTCTTTTGCCAGATCCTTCAGGGATGGCATTTTGTAGCCTCCTTCCGATGAAAGGAGCTGCGGGATGTTTCTCGCAAGTCACTTAATCGTTTTCGCAACTTCAATATAGCGCATTCTGCACCAAAAATCAAGCGCTAATGTAAAAGTTTTAGTCTGACTGCATCACTTTCGGCATTTTGTTCCAATGCGACCTGTAGAAATTGTGCATCTCGATTTACTTTCGTTACATTTCGATTAAAACCGAAAAAATTTCGTTGCAGTTTCGTTATGTTTTTCGGTGAAAAAGGTCGTATGTATATATTACTTTTAAAATGGGGTTTCGGGGCTTTGGTTCTGTGCTCCGCCGGGGTGCACACCCCAAAATTACGCCAAAAACTACCGGGACTTCGCAGATTATTTTTAAAAATCTTCCCGGATTTTTGCAAAAAGCCCTTGCATTTTTTTGCGAGATACGGTATGCTTAACGTGATAAGATTGCTTCTTTCACAGTGCCTTAATCGTTTTCGCCCATCGATGTGCTGCCCACCCTACAAGGCGCAGTTTTAAGGAGGAAGCATTATGAAGTTCGGATATTTTGATGACCGGAACAAGGAATACGTCATCACCACCCCGCAGACGCCCCTGCCCTGGATCAACTACCTTGGCAGCGAGGACTTCTTCAGTCTGGTCTCCAACACGGCGGGCGGTTACAGCTTTTACCGGGATGCCCGGATGCGCCGCCTGACCCGCTACCGCTACAATAACTCTCCGCTGGACATGGACGGTCACCGCATCTACATCAAGGACGGCGACACCGTGTGGAACCCGGGTTGGCAGCCCACCAAGACCCCGCTGGACAGTTACAGCTGCCGCCACGGTCTGGGCTACACCGTTGTGGAGGGCAAAAAGGACGGTGTGACCGCCCGGCAGGAGTTGTTCGTCCCCAAGGGCGACGCCTGCGAGCTGGATCGGGTGACGGTGTGCAACGAAAGCGCCGCCGTCAAGGAGCTGGACCTGTTCAGCTATGTAGAGTTCTGCCTGTGGGATGCCGTGGACGACAGCTCCAACTTCCAGCGCAACTACTCCACTGGCGAGGTGGAGGTGGAAGGCAGCGTCATCTACCACAAGACCGAGTACCGCGAACGCCGCAACCACTACGCCGTTTTCTGGGCAAACTGCCCGGTGGACAGCTTTGACACCACGCGGGATGCCTTCTGCGGGGTGTACGGCGGCCCCGCCGACCCGCAGGCTGTCCGCGCCGGGCACTGCAGCGGCAGCATCGCCCACGGCTGGGCACCGGTGGGTGCGCTGCACATCCACGTCACCCTTGCCCCCGGCGAAGAGAAAAAGATCCTGTTCGGTCTGGGCTACATCGAGAACCCGCAGGACGAAAAATTCTCTGCCTCCGGGGTCATCAACAAAACCCGCGCCCACGCCATGATGGCACGCTACGCCACCGATGCACAGGTGGACGCCGCCCGCGCCGCACTGGCGCAGCACTGGGATACGCTGCTGTCCACCTACCATCTGGAGTCCGGCGAGGAAAAGCTGGACCGCATGGTGAACCTCTGGCACCAGTATCAGTGCATGGTCACCTTTAACATGAGCCGCTCTGCCAGCTACTTTGAAAGCGGCACCGGACGCGGCATGGGCTTCCGGGACAGCTGTCAGGATCTTTTGGGCTTTGTGCACATCATCCCCTCCCGTGCCCGGGAGCGCATTCTGGATATCGCCGCCACCCAGTTCGAGGACGGCAGCGCCTACCACCAGTACCAGCCCCTGACCAAAAAGGGCAATCGGGACATCGGCACCGGCTTCAACGATGACCCGCTGTGGCTCATTGCCGGTACCGCCGCCTACCTGCGGGAGACCGGCGACTGGTCCATTCTGGAGGAGCAGGTTCCCTTTGACAACGATGCCGCCAAGGCGCAGCCCCTGATGGAGCACCTGCGCCGCAGCTTCAACTTTACCTGCACCCATCTGGGTCCCCACGGTCTGCCGCTCATCGGGCGTGCGGACTGGAACGACTGCCTGAACCTGAACTGCTTCTCCGAGCACCCGGGCGAGAGTTTCCAGATCACCGGGCCCAGCGAGGGTCCTGTGGCGGAGAGCGTGTTCATTGCGGGCATGTTCGTCAAGTACGGCCACGAATACGCCGAGCTGTGCGACCATCTGGGCCTTGACACCGAGGCTTCCGCCGCCCGCCAGAGCATTGACGCGGTGGAGCAGGCCGTCCTGACTGCAGGCTGGGATGGCGCGTGGTTCCGCCGTGCCTACGATGCTTTCGGCAACCCCATCGGCAGCAAGGAGTGCGCCGAGGGTCAGATCTTTATCGAGCCACAGGGCATGTGCGTCATGGCGGGCATCGGCAGGGAGACCGGACAGGCCGCGCAGGCGCTTGCCAGCGTGGAGGAGCGGCTGGACACCAAATACGGTGTGGTGCTGCTGCAGCCCGCCTACACCGGCTATCAGCTGAATCTGGGCGAGATCTCCAGCTATCCTCCGGGATACAAGGAGAACGCCGGTATCTTCTGCCACAACAACCCGTGGATCAGCTGCGCCGAGGCAACGCTGGGTCACGGCGACCGCGCCTTTGCGGTCTACCGCAAGACCTGCCCCGCCTACATCGAGGACATCTCTGAGATCCACCGCACCGAACCCTACGTTTACAGCCAGATGGTGGCAGGCAAGGACGCCCCCACCTTCGGCGAAGCCAAAAACAGCTGGCTGACCGGCACGGCAGCATGGACCTTCTTCAACATCAGTCAGTACATTCTGGGCATCCAGCCCACCTTGGACGGCCTGTGGGTGGACCCCTGCATCCCCCACACCCTGACCGGCTACACGGTCACCCGCCGCTTCCGTGGCGCAGAGTATCGCATCACGGTGGACAACGCCGCCGGGGTTCAGCACGGCGTCAAGGCGGTTACCGTAGACGGCAAGGCCATCTGCGGCAATGTGCTGCCGCTGGCTGCCGCCGGGACCGAGGTAACGGTGCAGGTAACTATGGGTTAAACCGACTTTTTCTGCTTCCTCATATTATTCTCCTTTTCATAACCAACGCCGCCGCGCAGCCCCCCCTGCACGGCGGCGTTGGTTTCACAGCTTATCCGACCGTACAACGATCAAAAATGCGCTCCGCGTTGCTCTGCGCATAGATAGCGGAATTATTATTTTAATTTGCATGGGGCTGTTGCACAAGCCCAACAAAAAGGCCAGAGTTATTTAGCCAAAAGGCTTTACAACTCTGGTCTTTTGCTTTAACGTTAACAGTGCAAAAATGAAACGGATAAAGCAAGAACAGCATATCGAAATTGAGGAGAAAAGTCAACAGTTAAAATTTCGAATCTTCGTAGTCTCCACTTTCACATAGGCATCATCAGGCACCTTGGGGAGATACTTCATCAGGAAATCAACATCCTGCTGGATTCGCCGGACGGCAGCTTCCAGTGCAGCATAGTTGATTCCGTAGATTCGTTTCTGCGGAGCAGGGCGGTCCTCCGGGTGCAGAATCTCGTGCACGATCTGCTTGCGGTTCGAAAAATCGGCTCTGGCAAGGAGGTGCATTGATATTTACGACATGACGCAGGCGGTGGAGGATGGCGCAACGCGCCCTGTCTACTACGAAAGCCGCGTCATCAAGCTGCATCTGGATAAGGACACGCTGGCTCTGATTGATGCGACTTATGACGCATTGGAGCAGCAATCGGACACAGCGACCATTGAAAAAAGCAAGAAAATGTTGGGACAGATGGAAAGCGTGTTGGGCGCAGATTCTACGGTGCAATCGCTGTGCGAGGATATTGTCACCCACTACGAAAAATACCGTGCCAACCTGCTGACCGGTAAGGCGATGATTGTTGCCTATTCGCGCCCGATTGCCATGAAAATCTACCGGAAGCTGCTGGAACTGCGTCCGGCATGGAAAGAGAAAATCGGTGTGGTCATGACCAGCGGTAACAACGACCCGGAGGACTGGAAAGCGATTATTGGGACAAAATCGCACAAGGAGGAACTGGCGCGAAAGTTCAAAGATAACGATGATCCAATGAAGATCGCTATCGTGGTGGATATGTGGCTGACCGGTTTTGATGTTCCCTCGCTGGCGACAATGTACATCTACAAGCCGATGCACGGTTATAATCTGATGCAGGCGATTGCTCGTGTGAACCGTGTGTTCAAGGACAAAGAGGGCGGCTTGATCGTGGACTATGTGGGCATTGCATCTGCCCTCAAAGCTGCCATGAAGGAATATACCAAGCGCGACCAGTCCCGGTATGGCGATATGGATATTTCCAAAGTTGCATATCCGAAGTTTCAGGAAAAGCTTCAGGTGTGCAAGGATTTGTTGCACGGGTTTGATTTCAGCAGTTTTATTGACGGTTCGCCGCTGGTTATGGCAAAGCTGGTAACGGGTGGTGTGAACTTTGTGCTGGATGCCAAAGCACCCAAGCGCAAGGACTTGTTCCTGCGAGAAGCAATGCTGCTGAAACAGTCGCACTCCCTGTGCTCCAGCATGACCACAGAACAGGAGCGTCATGAAGCCGCCTACATGGAAGCTGTGCGTTCTACCGTGGTGAAAATTACTTACGGCGGCAGCGGCGGAAAGACGCTCTCGCTGAAAGAAATCAACACTCAAATCAATGAACTTCTGAAAGCGAGTATCCAGAGCCAAGGTGTAATCAGTCTGTTTGACAGCAAGCAGGCAGATGAAAATATCAGCTTGTTTGACCCGGCGGTATTGGACGAAATATCAAAAATGAAAGAAAAGAACATCGCTGTGGAAATTTTGAAAAAGTTGATGGCAGAACAGGTATCACTTTACAAGCGGACAAATGTTGTGCAGTCGCAGAAGTTCTCGGAGAAAATTGCGCAGCTGATGAACTCCTATTACAATGGGCTGATTACAAACGAGGAAGTTATCAAGGAACTTCTGAAAACGGCACAGGAAATCACAGAGTTGTACAATAATGGTGAGAAACTGGGGCTGACGCAGGAAGAGCTGGCGTTTTACGATGCTCTGACCAAGCCGGAGAACATCAAAGATTTTTACCAGAACAACGAACTGATCGACCTTACCAGAGAACTAACCGAGATGCTGCGTAAAAATCGGACGATAGACTGGCAGAAAAAAGAAACAGCGCGTGCCAGTATGCGGAAGATGGTGAAGCATCTTCTGAAAAAGTATAAGTATCCCCCGGAAGATTACGACACAGCAATCAGCACGGTTATCAGCCAGTGCGAGATGTGGACAGATAACATGACAGCGTAAAATGCGAGAAATATTGTTGATTTCCTCTTGACAATACACAGTCCAGCTCTTAAAATGATTTTAGAGAATACTATTATTGAAAATACGAAAGGCTGCTTTATGGGAAAGATGATTTTAGACGACCTCCACAAGCGTCTGGAACGGCTGGACGAAGATGCCGACCTGATGATCGACAACGACGACCGTTACCAGATGGTAATTGTTGGCGGAAGTGCGTTTATTCTGCTGGGCAAGCTGACCCGTGCCACCCATGATATTGATGCGCTGAGCGTTCCGAAAGAGCTGTACGGACTACTTGGCAAGTACGACATCAACACGGATGTGGAAGCCTATATTGATAATTTTCCGTACAACTTCCAAGATCGGCTTCAGCCGCTGCCTTTCGGTGGTACAAAGGTACAGTTCTACACACCCAGTCTGGAGGATTTGGTGATTGCAAAGCTCTGCTCTTTCCGCGACACCGACAAGGCGGACGTGGAGAGCGAGGCTGTGCGGAACTCTTTGGACTGGAATTTGCTGGAACACCTTGCAACCGATGAGGATGAGCTGAGAGCCAGCATTTTGAACGACTGGCAGTATCGAGATTTTTATATCCGTTATCAGGAGTATGTGGAGAGGTGGAGACCGTGAGAAAGCTGACATTTGAAGGCTTTTTGAAGCAGTATGTGGTAGAACTTTCCGGGGTTCAGACGGCAAGTGTCCATAAGCTGGCAGATTGCATGACAGAAAATCCCCGCCTGAAAGAGCCACTGTATCTCTATGCGCTGGCCTTTGATAAAGTGGATTTGTTGCTCCGCTATACCGTAAACAGGGCTGTTGCTGCGGAGTATGAGCAGCTTTCCAATCGCTATTCGCTGGCGCAAATGCTGCTGCTTCTGGAAAACCAGTCACCGGAACTGACAGAGGGCTATTTGAAAGTCTGGCGCAGCTATTGCTCGGTGCGGGATACCTCTCTTGCGGACAATGATACGAAAGCGTTGATTCATCGCCGAGTATTGGAACTTCAGCGGAAAAAGAAACTGACGAATTATCGTCTCTACACAGACTTGAAGCTGAATCCGGGCAATGTGAATGCATGGCTCAAACACAACGATTCCAGCAAAATGAGCCTTGACTGTGCGCGCCAAATCTACAAGTATGCAAAAAGCTACCCATCTGTTCGATAAGAAAAAGGAAGTGAGTCTATGACCGCCGTAATCTATGCCCGCTATTCCTCGGACAACCAGCGTGAAGAATCCATTGAAGGCCAGATTCGGGAATGCACCGCCTACGCCGAAAAGAACGGCATCACGGTCATCAAACACTACATTGATCGTGCATTCTCTGCCAAAACGGACAACCGCCCGGAGTTCCAGCAGATGATCAAAGACAGCGGCAAGAAACTATTTGACGTTGTTCTCGTCTGGAAATTTGACCGCTTTGCACGGAATCGTTTTGATAGCGCAAACTACAAGATGATCCTGAAAAAGAACGGTGTCCACCTGATTTCCGTTATGGAACCCATTGCCGAGGGCTCACAGGGCATTCTGGTGGAAACACTGTTGGAAGGTATGGCGGAATACTATTCCGCAGAGCTGTCCGAAAAGGTGATCCGTGGTCAGACCGAGAACGCCCTGAAAGGGAAATGCACTGGCGGCACAGGAACCATCGGCTACAAAATCGACGAGGACAAGTTTTATCACCTTGACCCGCTGACCTCGCCGCTGGTGCTGGAAGCCTTTCAACGGTATGACAACGGCGAGAAGATGGTGGAAATCGTAAACTTCCTTAACGACAAGGGTGTCCGCAATATGCAGGGCGGCAAAATGACTCACAGCAGTGTGAACACCATGTTGAAGAACCGCCGGTACATTGGAGAACTGTCTTTCCGGGATATCGTTGTGCCGGATGCGATTCCGGCTATCGTTCCGAAAGACCTGTTTGACCGGGTGCAGAAGCGTATGGACAAGAACAAGCGCGCCCCTGCCTGCGGCAAAGCCGACGAAGAATACCTGTTGACCACCAAGCTGTTCTGCGGCAAGTGCGGTGCACTGATGTTCGGCGAAAGCGGAACCAGTGCCACTGGGCGCACCTACTATTATTACAAGTGCGCCAACGTCAAGCGGCGCAAGGGCTGCAACAAAAAGACCGTGCAGAAAGAATGGCTGGAAGATCTGGTCGTCCGGGAGACCATGAAGCTGATTCAGGACGATGTGGTGATCGACAAGATCGTTCAACTGGTCATGGATGTACAGAATCAGGAGAACACAACGATCCCGCTGCTGGAAAAGCAACTGCGAGAGGTCAACAAAAAGCTGGACAACCTGATGAAGGCCATCGAGGATGGCTTGTACACCCGGACAACGAAAGAGCGTCTGGAAGCGCTGGAAATTCAGAAAGATGAGTTGACTGCAAAAATTGCAGATGAAAAGTTGAAGAAGCCCAGCTTCAACGAAGATTTTATTCGATTCTGGTTGCTGAAATTTAGAAAGTTCGATATATCGCAGCAAAAGCAGCGGAAAGCGCTGATTGAAATTTTTGTGAATGCCATTTTCCTGTATGATGACCGAATCTTGATCACGTTCAACTACAAGGATGGCACCCAAACCGTCCGATTTGAGGACACTTTGACCGCCGATTCGGCAGAGGAAAAAAGTTCGGATTTGTCCAGTCTTGCTGGACCAAGAGCCAGCAGATTTATCTGCTGGCTTTTTTGCTGCAACAAAAGGCCGGGGCAGGGGGAGAACCCTCTGTCCCGGCCTTTCTGCGCGATGCGGGGGCGTCAGCCCTCCATCTTGTGCTCCACGAAGTCGCCCACCATCTTGTCCAGCTGGCTCACGGCGTGCTCAGCACCCTTGGCGATCTTGCGGGCGGTGCGGCGCATCTGGCGCTGGCTCGTGTTGGTGGCCATGACGCCGGCGGCACCCAGTGCGGCACCGGCGGCCATGCCGATCAGGAGCGGGGCGGTGGAGCTTGTGTGTTCGTTTTTCATAGGAGGCACTCCCTTCGAATCAAAATTTTTGGGCTGCGAGGATAGTATTTCCGCCAAAGGATTCACTATACGCTTTTTTTGTGCAGGAAAATGTGGTATACTGTATCATATGCTGATAAACTGGGCTGGTTATGGGCTGGCTTGGTTTATGGGAAAAGGCATATTCTGCGAAGGAGGCTTCTTTTTTGCTGAAGATAACGGAACCGAAAAAAGTTCTCTGCATCCATGACCTTTCCGGTGTGGGGCGCTGCAGTCTGGCGGTCATCCTGCCGGTGCTCAGCGTCATGGGCGTCCAGCCGGTGGCACTGCCCACGGTGGTGCTCTCCACCCACACCGGCGGCTTCGGGACACCGGCCCGTCTGGACGGCTGCGCCTACGGCGAGGCCGCACTGGAACATTACCGGGAGCTGGGGCTGAGCTTCGACTGCATTTATACCGGCTACCTCGGAGGCGAGGAGCAGGCCGCGCTGGCCGAAAAGGCCTTTGACCTCTGGCCCTCGGCCTATAAGGTGGTAGACCCCGTGATGGGCGACAACGGCAAGGCTTACTCTACCGTGACCCCGGCCTTCATCGACCGGATGCGGCAGCTCTGCCGCCGGGCCGACCTCATCCTGCCCAACGCCACCGAGGCCGGCCTGCTGCTGGAAAAAGAGCTGCCCGCCCAGCTGGACGAGGAAAGCGCCCGGGCGCTGGCCGACGAACTGGCGGCGTCGCTGACCCCCAACGTGGTGGTCACCGGCCTGCAGCTGGACAAGTACATCGCCTGCGCCGGTGCAGGCCGCGACCGCTTCGTGGTCAAGAAGCTGCATATTGCCCGCAGCTTCCCCGGCACGGGCGACCTCTACGGTGCGGTGCTCATCGGCTCGCTCATCCAGGGCAACGCCCTGAGCGCAGCGGCAGACAACGCGGCAGAGTTCGTGGCGCTGGCCATCCAGAAAACGCCCTGCGACCAGGACACCCGCTTCGGCGTCTGGTTCGAGCCGCTGCTGCCCCGCCTGTGTCCGATGGGGGAGGAGTAAACAGCGATGAGTGAAAAACCGACCCTGAACATCGTTCTGGTGGAGCCGCGCATCCCTCAGAACACCGGCAACGTGGCCCGCACCTGTGCCTGCACGGCCTGCCGCCTCCATCTGGTGGGGCCGATGGGCTTTGCCATCGACGACAAGAAGCTCAAGCACGCCGGGCTGGATTACTGGCACTATCTGGACATCAGCTACTACGACAGTCTGGATGACTTCTTCTCGAAGAACGACGGGCCTTTCTACTACTTTACGACCAAAGCGCCCCAGCGCTACACCGACATCGCCTACCCGGACGGGGCTTACCTCGTGTTCGGGCGGGAAGATGCCGGTCTGCCGGAAGCGCTGCTGGCAGCCGATCAGGAGCACTGCATCCGGATGCCCATGCGGGACACCTGCCGCAGCCTGAACCTGTCCAACAGCGTCGCCGTGGGCGTATACGAGGTACTGCGCCAGTGGGACTTCCCGGAGCTGCTGGACCACGGCCACCTGCGAGACTACGAATGGAAATGAGGAACACTATGAGCAAAATCGCGATTTTGACCGACTCCTCCTGCGACATCCCGCAGGAGCTGGCCGAGAAATACGGCATCGACATTATGGGCTTCCACATCCTGCTGGACGACGAAGACATCGTGGAGCGTGAAAAGTACACCCCCGAGGAGTTCTACGACAAGATGCGCGCCGCCAAGGGCATCCCCTCCACGGCTGCCATCACCCCCATCCAGTTCTGTGAGAAATACTGCCAGTATGTGGACGAGGGCTACACCGATGTCATCCATGTCCCCATCAACCGCTCCGGCTCTTCCACCTACAACAACGCCGTCATGGCCCAGGGGATGCTGCGGGAGGAGCGCCCGGAACATCACCTGAACATCCATCTGCTCGACCCTCACACCTATTCGATGGTGTTCGGCTGGTATCTGTGCGAGATGGCCCGCAAGCTGCAGAACGGCGCGGAGCTCCGCCACGTCATCAGCGAGTTTGAGACCCAGATGAACAAGATGGAGGTCATCCTCGGACCCTACAGCCTCAAGCAGATGAAGAAGAGTGGCCGCATCTCTGCCGCCGCCGCGGTCATGGGCGAGCTGATGGGCATCCGCCCCATCATCACCCTCATCGACGGCAAGACCAGGGTGGAGAGCAAGGTGCGCGGCGACGACAAGGTCATCCCCGCCATGATCGACCTGTGCAAAAAGCGCACCGAGGGCGTGGAGGACTTCGATTATATGATCGGCCACACCTCCATCCCCCAGGCCGCTGAGCTGGAAAAAGCCTGCCGCAAAGCCTTCGGCAAGGCTCCGCTCACTACCTTCAATCTGGGCGGCGTCGTCTCGGCCAACACCGGCCCCGACACCCTTGCGCTGGTCTATGTGGGCAAGCCCCGGGACTGAGCATATCACGGAAAGACTGCTGCTGTGCGGCAGTCTTTTTTCGTATCGCCGTTGCATTCCGGCCCAAACTATGGTATAATTCTTCACGCTGTGCCTGCGGGTACGGCTCCTTAAAGAGCAACTTAGGATTTTAGGCTCCCCGGCGTGTCTCGAACCATGCCGGGCCAAACCCACGGGGGCTGGCGGTCCCCGCGCGGTCAAAATCAAACCGCTGGAGTTATACTATGAAAAATCAGAACCTTTCCGTCCGTAAACTGGCCCGCTGCGGCATGGTCGCAGCCCTTTACGTCGTGCTCTGCATGGCATTGCAGCCGTTCTCTTACGGCGCGGTGCAGGTGCGTGTGGCCGAGGCGCTCTGCCTGCTGCCCGTGTTTGGTGCCGAGTACATTTTCGGCGTAGTGCTGGGCTGCTTCCTGGCGAACCTGCTGGGCTCCACCATCGTGGACGTCATCTTCGGCACTCTGGCCACCCTGCTGGCCTGCCTCGTGACCTACAAGCTGCGGAACATCCGCTTCAAGGGTCTGGCCCTTGCGGCCTCGCTGCCCCCGGTGGTCTTCAATGCCGTCATCATCGGCATCGAGATCGCGGTGATGTTCCCGGACCCCTCTTCCAGCGCACCCCTCTGGCTGGCCTGCGTCACCAACGGCATCTCCGTGGGCATCGGTGAGCTCATCAGCTGCACCGTGCTGGGCGTTCTGCTGGTCCGCATCATCGAGGCAAGCCCGGCGGTCAGGAAGGTCTTCGAGTCCTGAATTTGATCCATTCCGGCGGGCGGGCCTGATCGAGCAGGCCCTCTGCCGGGGCATGAAAGGCTATTTTATCGGGTTGCTCGGCCTTTCGGACCATCGATATAGAACGGCGAAGCGCCGCGCAGGAAACTGTGCGGCGCTTTTTCATAAAAGAAACGAAAGAGCGCTGATTCTACCGCCCGTCGGTTGCGCGGGAGGATGCGGACCGGTACAATAAGGCCAGAAAGGGGCGGCAGACGCCCGCAAGGAGGCAGAAGATATGTACGAACTGGATAAGGCCGCATTCGGCCATTTTCTGGCACAGCTGCGCAGAGAAAAGGGGATGACCCAGAAGGAGCTTGCCGCGACGCTGTACGTGTCCGACAAGGCCGTCAGCAAGTGGGAACGGGGACTGAGTGTGCCGGACATCTCGCTGTTGGTGCCGCTGGCCGAGCAGCTGAACGTGACGGTGGCCGAGCTTCTGCAGGGACGCCGGGTAGAGGAGGAGCGGCGCTTCACCCGCGAGGAGACCGAAGACCTCATCCGCAAGGCGCTGACCTTTTCGGCAGAGCCGCCGGAGCGCCGTCAGGCGCGGACGAAGAAGTATCTGCCGATGTATGTCATCTGCTGCGTGCTGGGCCTCGCCGGAGCGCTGGCCGTCTGGGCGGCGGGACTGGCCGACACCGAGGGAGCGCTGGCTCTGCTCATCGTCGATGTGGTTTTCGGCGTCGTCTACGGGGCATATGCCATGTTCTGGATGGCCGAGACCCTGCCCCGCTACTACGACGAGAACCGCATCTGCAACTTTGCACAGGGGGCGTTCCACATCCACATCCCGGGGGTGTACTACAACAACCGAAACTGGAAGCACGTCCTGCGGGCGTTCCGGGTCTGGTCGATGGCGTCGATGGTGCTGGTGCCGCCCTGCACGGCGGGGGCTGTCCTGCTTGAACGCGCCACCGGCTGGCAGGTGTGGGGCGCGGTGCTGGTGGTGTATATCGCCTCGCTGTTCGGGGCGATCGTGATACCGGCGAAGAGGTTTGAGTGAGGGAGAGGTTTTCCTTCCCCTCTCTGAGACCCGCATATTATCTGGCCAAGTGACAAATTATCGACGATGCATCGGCAAGAAAGTCACTTGGCCAAGGTGGCCAAATGGGCGATGCTGACCAAGTGACTCACTTGGCCAATGGGGGTCACTTGGCCAAACTGGCCAACTGGAAAAATATAACGTAACTATATTATTAAATGGTCACTTGGCCACATAATCTACTACAGTATACAGGAGAAACTTACATGCTCAAGGATTCACAGCTCGACCTCTGCGGACGGGTGGATTTTGCCCGCACGACACCGCTGCTGGCGCGGGACGAGGCGTTCTCGTTTGCCTGCGCAGGCTGCGGCGGCTGCTGCCGGGGGCGGGAGGACATCGTGCTGTCGGGCTTCGACCTCTGGCGCATCGCGGCCCGGCTGCGCCTGCCGCCCCAGACCGTGGCCCGGGCCTTCTGCCGCGCGTCCATCGGGCAGGTGAGCCATCTGCCGGTGCTGCGGCTGGCCCCCGTGAAGGAGGAGCGGAACAACTGCCCCTTCCTCACCGAGAACCACTGCGCCATCCACGACGCCGAACCGCTGGTCTGCGCCCTCTACCCGCTGGCGCAGGAGATCAGCAGGGAAGGGGAGGTGAGCTACTTTCTGCAGCCCACCGACTGTGGAGGGCGTGTCATCGAAGCCAAAGTGGAGGACTATCTGGCCCGCTACGACGTCCCTGCCCGGGAAAAGACCGACGTCCGATGGGCGCAGACCTGCATGGACCTGGAAGACGTAGTGGAGCCGCTGGACGCCGCCCTTGAGCTGCCCCTGCGCCGCCGGATGCAGGCGAAGCTCTGGCAGGCACTCTATTTTAAGTTTGACTATGAGAAAGAGTACCTCCCTCAGCTGGAAGAAAACCTCGTCTGGCTGGGCGCAGAGCTGCAAAAACTGACGGACTATCAGCAGAGAAGAAACACCTATCGAAAAAAGTGATAGATATATTCATTTTAATAGATAATTAGAACCGAAACGGCGTTGCCATCGGACGGAAATCGTGATATACTTCACGAGTGTAAAGCAGAGGCTCTCTGCTGGACATTCAAATGCTTTTCGGCGCGGCGTCCTGCTGCCGCGTAGATGGAAAAATGAGGGAGTAATCATTATGCGTAAAATCACTCGTCGTTCGTTTCTGGCTGCTGCCGCTGTCTGCGGCGCTGCTGCTGCCCTGACCGCCTGCGGCGGCTCTTCTGCATCCTCCACGGCTGCTTCTTCTGTGGCATCTTCTGCCGCTTCCGGCTCCGCTGCCGCTTCCGGCGACACCTACACCATCGGCATCTGCCAGCTGGTGCAGCACGCTGCTCTGGACGCTGCAACGCAGGGCTTTGAGGACGCTCTGACCGCAGAGTTCGGCGACAACGTGAAGTTCGACTTCCAGAACGCACAGGGTGACTCCGCTACCTGCGCCACCATCGCCAACGGCTTCGTTTCCTCCGGCGTTGACCTCATCATGGCAAACGCCACCCCCGCTCTGCAGGCTGCACAGTCTGCCACCAATGAGATCCCCGTTCTGGGTACCTCCGTCACCGAGTACGGCGTGGCTCTGGGCCTGAGCGACTTCTCCGGCACCGTCGGCGGCAACATCTCCGGCACCTCTGACCTGGCTCCGCTGGACCAGCAGGCCGATATGATCGTGGAGTGGATGCCCGACGCCAAGAAGGTCGGCCTGCTGTACTGCTCCGCTGAGGCCAACAGCCAGTATCAGGTGGACGAGGTCCAGAAGTATCTGGAGGCCAAGGGCGTCACCGCGACTCAGTACGCTTTCTCCGACTCCAACGACCTGTCTTCCGTCTGCCAGAAGGCCGCTGACGAGAACGACGCTCTGTATGTCCCCACCGATAACACCGTCGCTGCCAACACCGGCATCGTGGACGGCATCTGCCGCCCGGCCAAGAAGCCTGTCTTCGCCGGTGAGGAGGGCATCTGCTCCGGCTGCGGCGTGGCCACCCTGTCCATCAGCTACTACGACCTGGGCTACACCACCGGCGAGATGGCCGTCAAGATCCTGAAGGGCGAGTCCAATGTCTCCGATATGCCCATCGAGTACACCGATGTGACCAAGAAGTACAACAAGACCATCTGCGACGACCTGGGCCTGACCGTTCCCGAAGGCTACGAGGCCATCGAGGGCTGATAAGGGATAACCTCTCAGTCTGCCTTCGGCAGACAGCTCCCCTACCGAGGGGAGCCTCTGGCGAAGAGGAAAAGCTTTACGGAATGCCAAGGCCTCCCCTCGATAGGGGAGGTGGCACGGCGGAGCCGTGACGGAGAGGTTTAACCACTAAAAATACAGCGGAGAAGCGCGGTTTTTCCGCCCTTCTCCGCTTTCCCGTATCAAACGGGGCTATAAAAAAGTGTAATTTAGGAGGAATCATTTTGGAAATGCTTGCAAGACTGGCGAACCTGCCCGGTGCTCTGCCGGGTGCGTGCGCACAGGGCCTCATCTGGGGCATCATGGCCATCGGCGTTTACCTCACCTACCGCATCCTTGATGTGGCGGACCTGACCGTGGACGGCTCCTTCGGCACCGGCGGCGCAGTCTGCGTCATGTGCCTGCTCTCGGGCCAGAACGTCTGGGTGTCCCTGCTGGCTGCCGTGCTGGCGGGCCTCGCCACCGGCCTTGTCACCGGCCTGCTCCACACCTTTATGGGCATCCCGGCCATCCTGTCCGGCATCCTGACTCAGCTGGCCCTCTACTCCATCAACCTGAAGATCATGGGCAAGGCCAACCAGTCCATCAACGTGGACAAGTATGACCTGCTCATCTCCCTGCGCTGGGTCAAGGAGTTTGCGCTCCACAACCCCATCATCATGGTCATTCTGGTGTCGGCTGTGGTCATCGCCGTGCTGTACTGGTTCTTCGGCACCGAGCTGGGCTGCGGCATCCGCGCCACCGGCTCCAACCCCGCCATGTCCCGCGCACAGGGCATCAACACCAACTTCAACATCGTGCTGGGTCTGGCCGTCTCCAACGCGCTGGTGGCGCTGTCCGGCGCTCTGCTGAGCCAGTATCAGGGCTTTGCGGATGTCGGCATGGGCCGCGGCGCCATCGTCATCGGTCTGGCAGCTGTCATCATCGGTGAGGCTGTGTTTGGCCGCATCTTCCACAACTTCGCCCTCAAGATGACCTCCGTCTCTCTGGGCGCCATCATCTATTATATCGTCATCCAGCTGGTGCTGACCCTCGGCTTTGACGCAAACCTGTTAAAGCTGCTGAGCGCATCCGTTGTGGCTGTCTTCCTCGCCGTGCCGTACTGGAAGGGCAGATACTTCGCAAAGCCTGCGGCCAAAAAGGCAAACAAGGAGGGCGCAAACAATGCTTGAGATACAAAATGTTTCCAAGACCTTCAACGCAGGCACCGTCAACGAGAAGACGGCCCTGAACGGCCTGAACCTGAAGCTGAATGAGGGCGACTTCGTCACCGTCATCGGCGGCAACGGTGCAGGCAAGTCCACCATGCTGAACGCCGTCGCCGGCGTCTGGCCCGTGGACTGCGGCAAGATCATCATCGACGGCGTGGACGTCACCCGTCTGGGCGAGCATCAGCGCGCCGCCTACATTGGCCGCGTCTTTCAGGACCCCATGACCGGCACTGCCGCCACCATGCAGATCGAAGAGAACCTCGCCCTCGCCGCCCGCCGCGGCAAGCCCCGTACTCTCCGCATCGGCATCACCAGGGCGGAGCGGGAGCAATACCGTGAACTGCTCAAGAGCCTCGATCTGGGCCTCGAGAACCGGCTGACCGCCCGTGTGGGCCTGCTGTCCGGCGGCCAGCGTCAGGCGCTGACTCTGCTGATGGCCACCATGAACAAGCCCAAGCTCCTGCTGCTGGACGAGCACACCGCCGCCCTCGACCCCAAGACCGCCCTCAAGGTGCTGACCCTCTCGGCGAAGATTGTTGAGGAGAACCACCTGACCACCATGATGATCACCCACAACATGAAGGACGCCATCAAGTACGGCAACCGCCTCATCATGATGCACGAGGGTCACATCATCTACAACGTCTCCGGCGAGGAGAAGAAGAACCTGCAGGTCTCCGACCTGCTGGCAAAGTTCCAGATCGCCAGCGGCGGTGAGTTTGCAAATGACAGAATGATTCTGTCCTGATAAACCGCACTTCAAGCTCCTCCGAGAGGGGGAGCTTTTTGCTTTTCTTTCCTGAACTTCACTTTCCTGATTTACAAAACAGGCCGAATCGTCTATAATAAAGGACGACGGCCTGTTTTTGTGCAAAAACGGCCAAATCCAAGCACTGGGAGGAAATGCTGTGCTCATTCAAATCATCGAGGGGGTCTACCGTCTGTTGTGGGGCGACCTGCTCACCCTGCATCTGGGAAATGTGACCCTCAGTCTTTCGTTTATGGTCATCTTACTGCTGACGGCGGGGGTGTTCTTCACCCTGCGCACGAGGCTTCTGCCGGTGCGGCTGTTCCGGGATATGCTGGCGGCGGTCTGCGAGAAGAACGACAAGGGCAGCGGCCTCTCGTCCTTCCAGACGCTGGTGGTGTCCACGGCCACCCGGGTGGGCATGGGCAATCTGGTGGGCGTCGTGGCGGCGCTGTCTGTGGGCGGTGCAGGCGCGGTGTTCTGGATGTGGGTGACGGCTCTGCTGGGCGCCTCCACCTCCTTTGTGGAGTCCACGCTGGCCCAGAAATACAAGCAGCCCGACCCCCTTTACGGCGGCTGGCGGGGTGGCCCGGCCTACTATCTCCACACCCTCGCGGAGCGCAAACGGGGCAAGAAGCTCCGCCGCTCGGTGGTGGCCGGCCTGTTCGCCGTGTCGGGCCTCATCTGCTGGTGCGGCATCAGTCAGGTGGTCAGCAACTCGGTGAGCGAGGCGTTCCAGAATGCGTTCTCCATCCCGCCGCTGGTCACGACGCTGGTGCTGACGGCGCTTGCGGCGGTCATCGTCCTGCGGAAGGAGGCCACCGTCAAGAGCCTCGACGTCATGGTCCCCATCATGGCGGGCTGCTACTTCGTCATGACCCTCTGGATCATCCTCACCCATCTGCCCCAGCTGCCCGATGTCTTCGTCCGCATTTTCTCGGAGGCGCTGGGCCTGCGTCAGGCCGTGGGCGGCGGCTTTGGCGCTGTGGTGATGAACGGCATCAAGCGGGGCCTCTTCTCCAACGAGGCCGGTTCCGGTTCGGCCCCCTGCGCCGCTGCTGCCGCTGAGTGCGACGACCCCGTGAAGATGGGCCTCGTGCAGGCGCTGGGCGTCCTCATCGACACCATCGTCATCTGCAGCTGCACGGCCTTCGTGATGCTGCTGGCTCCCGGGAGCGTGACGAGCGGCCTGCAGGGCATGAACCTTCTGCAGGCGGCGATGCAGTACCATCTGGGCAGCTTCGGCGTCGTCTTCATCGCAGTGACGCTGGCACTGTTCAGCTTCTCTACTTTTATCGGCATCCTCTACTACGCCCGCTGCAATGTGGCCTATCTCTTCGGCGACAGCTGGTTCTGGCAGACGGCCTACAAGGTGCTGGCGCTGGTGATGCTGGTCGTCGGCGGTATGCAGGCCTACACCGTGGTGTGGGACCTCGGCGACGTGGGCATCGGCCTGATGACCATATTCAATATGCTGGCCCTCTACCCGCTGTCGGGCGAGGCACTGACCGCCCTGCGGGAGTACGAAGCCAAAAAGAAACTCAAGTAAACAAAAAAGCCATCGGCCCAGACAGCCGATGGCTTTCGTTTTATGCGCGGTGACCCAGCCGCATCTTGAAGTCGTTGTAGCCGAAGCGGACCAGCTCCCGGCAGGTGCCGTCCTCAGCCAGCGCCCAGATGGGCGGCAGGGGCATTCCGTTGAAGGTGTTGTTCTTGCAGGTGGTGTAGATGGCCATGTCGCCGAAGATGAGCCGGTCGCCCTCGGCAAGCGGGGCGTCGAAGCTGTAGTCTCCCACGACATCGCCCGCGAGGCAGGTCGGCCCGCCGAGGCGGACGGTGCAGGGCTTTTCGCCCGGCTCGCCCGCGTCCAGCAGGGGAGGGCGGTAGGGCATCTCAATGACGTCCGGGGTGTGGCAGGCCGCCGACATATCGAGGATGGCGAGGCTGGTGTCACCGTTCTGCAGAGTGTCCAGCACTGTGGTGACGAGATAGCCCGCGTTCAGCGCCCACGCCTCGCCCGGCTCCAGATAGACCTGTACGCCGTACTTCTCCTGCATCCGGGCGAGGCAGGCTTCCAGCGTGGCAAGGTCATAGCCCGGGCGGGTGATGTGGTGTCCGCCGCCAAAATTGAGCCATTTCAGCCCCGGCAGCAGGTCGCCGAATTTCTCTTCCACGGCGTCCAGCGTCACGGCCAGCGCGTCGGCGTCCTGCTCACAGAGGGTGTGGAAGTGCAGGCCGTCCAGCAGGGCGGCGAGGCCCGGCTGTTTTGCCAGAGCCGCGTCCCACTGGGCGCGGGTGGTGCCGAGACGGCTGCCCGGGGCGCAGGGGTCATAGATGGCGTGGCCTTCCTGCGTGGAGCGCTCCGGATTGATGCGCAGACCGACGCTCTTGCCCGCCGCCTTGGCCGCAGGGCCGAACTTTGCCAGCTGGGCCGGGGAGTTGAACACGATGTGGTCGGCGTAATCCAGAAGCTCGTTGAACTCGTCCACCCGGTAGGCGGCGCAGAAGACGTGGTTCTCCTTCTCGGGCAGCTCTTCCTTGCCCAGACGGCTCTCGTAGAGGCCGCTGGCCTCAGTGCCTGCGAGGCAGGGTGCGAGAAGCGGGTAGAGGTCGAAGTTGGAGAAAGCTTTCTGCGCCAGCAGGATCTTGCAGCCCGTCCGCTGCTGGACCCCCAGCAGAATTTCGCCGTTGCGGCGCAGCTGGGCTTCGTCCAGCAGATAGCAGGGGGTGGGCAGGGAAGCGAGTGCGCCCTCCGAGAGGTTTGCCAGCCCCGCGAAGGGCGGGCGCGTATCGACCAGCCGCATCAGTCCACCAGAGCCGGGCTGTGGCTCTCAGAGCGGGGCAGGCCGTACTTGTCCAGTGCGTCCAGATACGGGTCCGGGTCGAACTCTTCCACGGTGTGGACGCCCTTGGTGGTCCACTTGCCGGTCAGCAACATCAGTGCGCCGCACATGGCCGGAACGCCGGTGGTGTAGCTGATGGCCTGAGAGCCGACTTCCTTGTAGCACTCCTGGTGGTCGCAGACATTGTAAATGTAGTAGGTCTTTTCCTTGCCGTCCTTTTTGCCGGTGAAGATGCAGCCGATGTTGGTCTTGCCCTTGGTGCGGGGGCCGAGGCTGGCGGGATCAGGCAGGAGGGCTTTCAGGAACTGGATGGGGACGATCTCCTGCCCGTTGAAGTTGATGGGGGTGGTGGAGAGCATCCCCACGTCCTCGAGGCAGCGCATATGGTCGAGATAGCTCTGGCCGAAGGTCATGAAGAAGCGGATGCGCTTTGCCTCCGGGATGTTCTTTGCCAGAGACTCGATCTCCTCGTGGTGGAGCAGGTACATATCCTTCTGGCCCACCTTGTCGAAATCGTACTCCCGCTTGATGCTCATGGCCGGGATCTCGACCCAATGGCCGTTCTCCCAGTAGCTGCCGGGGGCGGAGACTTCGCGGAGGTTGATCTCGGGGTTGAAGTTGGTGGCGAAAGCATAGCCGTGGTCGCCGCCGTTGCAGTCGAGGATGTCGATGGTGTCGATGGTGTCGAACTCGTGCTTCTTGGCGTAGGCGCAGTAAGCCTGGGTCACGCCCGGGTCGAAGCCGCTGCCCAGCAGGGCGGTGAGGCCGGCTTCCTCAAACTTTTTGGCGTAGGCCCACTGCCAGCTGTAGTCGAAGTAGGCGGAGAAGCCTGCCTCCTTGCAGCGCTTCTCATAGATGGCACGCCACGCGGGGTCGTCGGTGTTCTCCGGCTCGTAGTTGGCGGTGTCCATGTAGTTGACGCCGCAGGCGAGGCAGGCGTCCATGATGGTCAGGTCCTGATAGGGCAGGGCGATGTTCATCACGAGGTCGGGCTGATAGCTCTTGATGAGGGCGATGACCTCGTCCACATGGTCGGCATCCACCTGTGCGGTGGTGATGTTGGTGGTGGTCTTGGGGGCAAGCTCTGCGGCCAGCTTGTCGCACTTGGACTTGGTGCGGCTGGCGATGCAGATGTCGGTGAACACTTCGGGGACCTGGCAGCACTTGTGGATGGCGACGGAGGCCACGCCGCCGCAGCCGATGATCAGAACTTTGCTCATGATGGTTTCTCCTTTATATCAAATTATTTTTTGTCAGACCTGAAACCCGGGCCAGCCCTTGTCGAGGGCAATCAGCAGCTCCCGCAGCACCTTGCAGGCCGTGGCCGTGGAGACGCCGGAGATGTCCAGCATGGGGGCCAGCTCATTGAGGTCGGCGCCCACGATGTTGGCCTTGGACACGGTGCGGATGGCGTCCAGCAGCTGCAAAAAGCTCACGCCGCCGGCCTCGGGGGTGCCGGTGCCGGGGAAGCAGGAGGGGTCGAGGCAGTCGAGGTCGATGGTGAGGTAGACCGGCTCTTTGGTGGCGCAGAGCTGTTCGGTGAGCTCGGCAAGGCCGGTGAAGTCGAACTTGTGCATCTCGGTATGCTGGGCCGCAAACTCGAACTCGGCCCGCTCGCCGCTGCGGATGCAGAACTGGTGGATGTGGCCGTCGCCCACGATCTCGTGGCAGCGGCGCAGCACACAGGCGTGGCTCAGCTTCGCACCGAGGTAGTCGTCCCGCAGGTCGGCGTGGGCGTCGAAGTGGATGATGTGGAGGCCGGGGTATTTCTCCGCCACGGCCCGCACCGCACCCAGCGTCACCAGATGCTCGCCGCCCAGCAGGAGCGGAAGCTTGCCGTCGTGCAGGATCTCCGCCGCCCGGGCCTCGATGTCGGCAAGGGCGGCTTCGCTGGAGCCGAAGCAGAGCTCGAGGTCGCCGCTGTCGAAAATGTCGAAGTCGGTCAGATCGGCGTTCTGGTAGGGGCTGTAAGTCTCGAGGCCAAAGCTCTCGTGCCGGATGGCCGACGGGCCGAACCGTGCGCCGGGGCGGTAGCTGGTGGTGGAGTCGAACGGTGCGCCGTAGAGCACGATGTCGGCGGCGCGGTAGCTGCTGTCGCAGCCGATAAAGGTTTCAACATTGGGTGAGATCATTTGGGTTCCTCCACTTCGCGCAGCATCTCCTCGAGGAATGCCGGCAGATAGAAAGCTCCGACGTGGAGCCGGGTGGTATAGTAGCGGGTGCGCAGATTGAGCGCCTTCCATGCGTCGGCGTCCAGGTCGTCGATGGGGTGGTACTTCTTGCTGGCAAAGCCGAAGAGCCAGTAGCCGGCGGCGAAGGTCGGGATGTGTGCCTGATAGACCCGGCTGACGGGGAAGGTGGACGCGATGCGCTTGTGGCTGCGCTGCATGGCGCTGGCGTCCTCGGTGTAGAAGGGGCTGCCCTGCTGGTTGACCATGATGCCGTCCTCTTTCAGGGCGTTGAAGCAGCTGCCGTAGAACTCCCGGGTGAACAGGCCCTCGGAGGGGCCGAAGGGGTCGGAGGAGTCCACGATGATGAGGTCATATTCCTCCTCGCAGCGGCGGATGTATTTCAGAGCGTTCTCGAAGTAGATGTGGACCCGGCGGTCGTCCATCCGGCAGGCGTTGCCGGGCAGATAGGCGCGGCAGGCTTCCACGACCTGGGGGTCCATCTCCACGAGGTCGATGCGCTCGACCCGGTCGTAGCGGGTCAGCTCCCGCACCACACCGCCGTCGCCTGCACCGATGACAAGGATGTCTTTTGCCTCCTTGTGGACGGCCATGGGAACATGGACGATCATCTCGTCGTAGATGAACTCGTCCCGCTCGGTGAGCATCACGTTGCCGTCCAGCGTCAGCACCCGGCCAAACTCAGGCGTCTCAAAAATGTCGATGCGCTGATAGTCGCTCTGCTTGGAGTAGAGCTGCTTGTTCACCCGGATGCTGTGCTTGACGTCCGGGGTGTGAAATTCCGAAAACCAAAATTCCATCTGCTTCTCCTTATGCCAGAACATTCAGGTGCAGGATGTCCGGGTCTTCCGGGCCGGTCATGCTGCAGCCTTTGGCCTTGGCGTACTCGATATAGTTCAGTATCTCTTTGGTGATGCGCTCGCCGGGGGCCAGGATGGGGATGCCCGGCGGGTAGCACATGACGAACTCGCTGCACACCATGCCCTCGGTCTCCCGGAGGGGCAGGCTCTTTTTGGGGGCGTAGAAGGCCTCCTGCGGGCTGGCGGCAACGACGGGGTCGATGTATTCCTGGCTCAGCAGGCCGGCGCCGTCGGTGTGGTAGCGGCGCTTTATCTCGGCCAGAGCGCTCACCAGACGCTCGATCTCCTGCGGGCGGTCGCCGATGGAGAGGTAGGCGAGGATGTTGCCGATGTCGCCGAACTCGATCTGGATGTCATACTCATCCCGCAGGATGTCGTAGACCTCGATGCCGGCGAGGCCGATGTCCAGCGTGTGGACGCTGAGCTTTGTGGTGTCGAAGTCGAAGACCGAGTTGCCGTTGCACAGCTCCTTGCCGAAGGCGTAGTAGCCGCCCACGGCGTTGATCTCTTCGCGGGCATACTCGGCCATGTCAGCCACCTGATGGAACACCTGCCGGCCCCGCAGCGCGAGGTTCCGCCGGGAGATGTCGAGGCTGGACATGAGCAGGTAGCTGCCGGAGGTCGTCTGGGTCAGGTTGATGATCTGGCGCACATAGCCGGGGTGGACGTTGGGGCCGATGAGCAGCAGGCTCGACTGCGTTAAGCTGCCGCCGCTCTTATGCATGGAGACGGACGCCATGTCCGCGCCTGCCGCCATGGCAGAGACGGGCAGACTGCCGCCGCCGAAGTAGAAGTGGGTGCCGTGGGCCTCGTCGGCGAGGCAGAGCATCCCGGCGTCGTGGGCCATCTTGACGATGGCACGCAGATCAGAGCAGATGCCGTAATAGGTGGGGTTGTTCACCAGCACGGCCACGGCGTTGGGGTGCTCCTTGATGGCTTTTGCCACCTGCTCCCGCTTCATGCCCAGCGAGATGCCGAGGCGCTTGTCCACTTCGGGATTGACATAGACCGGCACTGCGCCGCAGAGCACCAGTGCGTTCAGCACGCTGCGGTGGACGTTGCGGGGGAGAATGATCTCGTCGCCCCGCTTGCAGACGGTCAGCACCATGCTCTGCACCGAGCTGGTGGTGCCGCCCACCATCAGAAAAGCGTGTGCTGCGCCGAAGGCGTCGGCGGCCAGCTCCTCGGCCTCCCGGATGACCGATACCGGGTGGCAGAGATTGTCCAGCGGTTTCATGCTGTTGACGTCCACGCCCACGCACTGCTGGCCCAGAAAGGCCGTCAACTCCGGGTTGCCCCGGCCGCGCTTGTGGCCCGGCACATCGAAGGGGACCACCCGCATCTGTCGGAACTGCTCCAGAGCCTCGTAGATCGGTGCGCGGCGCTGGTCCAGCCGGAACCGTGTACGGTTCTCACTCATGTTTTTTCCTCCGTCCCTGACTCCTGCTGCAAACCATGCGGGCAAACAAAAAAGCACAAGCCCTGCACAGAAATGCAGGCTTGCGCTTTGAAAAAACCGTTTGAATGCGCGGATAAAGTCTCCGGGGCAAAGACGCCAGAGCCGTATCGCAGCATGATTCATCAGGATTCAAAAGGACGGGATGACGAGAGTCTATATAGCAATTACACTTTTACTACTCTTATTGACCGTTTCACAAGTCTGCGCACGCTCTGCGCAATTTCATGGTTGTAAAGGAACCAACTTATAAAATTTAGAGCTCAGCCGCAAGGTCAAAACCGCTTTTCATCAAAACAGCAGCTTTGCGGCACGTGATCCAACGCAAGGTTGCAAACGAATCAATTCGTTGGATCGCAGTAACTCAATCAATAATGGCAGCTTGCGCCGCCGGTCGGCAGTGGACCCGGCTGTCCGTATGGCCTTAGCCCCGATGGGCGGTCCTAGTTAAATTGCTTTGAAAAGACTTCGACACGCTTCGTCTCTCAAAATCGTGTGTGATTTTATCACGCAAAAAGCGATTTGTCAATGATCTGACAGGAAAAAGCTCAAAAAATCCTTCAGGAGTCATACTTATCGTCATCCGGCAGGAAGTGTCGGCGCGGCATAACATAAAAAGAACGGCCCCGGTACGCAGTCTGGACGTACCGGAGCCGTTTTGGTTTGCTTTTAGCGCTTGATGTCGTAGTTCATGTTCATGAGGTTGCGGATGGAGCTGACATCGTCGGTGATGTTGGCATCGCCGTGGATGGTGTGCTTGATGGCGCTGCTTGCCACCGCAAAGTTTATCATGTCCATGGCCTTGTAGTTGTGGAGCATGGCGTAGATGAGGCCGCTGGCGAAGGCGTCGCCGCCGCCCACGCGGTCGAGGATGTTGAAGGTGAACAGCTTGCTCTCGAAGGTGTGGCCGTCATACCACATAAAGGCTTTCAGGCTGTTCTCGCTGCCGCTGTGGGCATAGCGGACGTGGCGGGCGATGCACTTCAGGCTGGGGTAGCGCTCGATGAAGTGCTGGAAAATTTCGTCCTGCTGCTCATAGCTGGGCTGCAGAGGCACGCCGTCCTTCCAGTCGCCCTTGGAGTGGTCGTTCTCGTCCTTCCACAGGTGGTAGGGCTCGATGCCCAGCAGTACGTCCACATAGGGCAGGCACTCGGTGCAGAAGTCGCGGGCCTCGTCCCAGGTCCAGAGGGTGGAGCGGAAGTTGCCGTCGAAGCTGACGGTCAGGCCCTTCTTCTTGGCCTCCTTGAGCATATCGATGATGAGGCCGCGGCAGTTGGGAGCCAGAGCCGGGGTAATGCCGCTCAGGTGCAGCCAGTCGAAGCCCTCCAGCAGCTCGTTCAGATCGACCTGGGAGAAATCGTACTCGGTGATGGCGCTGTGCTTGCGGTCATAGATGACCTTGGAGGGGCGGATGCCGTAGCCGGTCTCGAGGTAGTATGTACCCAGACGGTTGGAGGGCGTCTCATCCGGCTCGGTGAGGATCATGGGGGTGCAGTGGACGTCGTTGGAGCGCAGCCAGCGCACGGCGCTTTTGCCGAGGCTGTTGTTCGGCACGACGCTGAAGAAGGTGCTGTCCACGCCGAGGTTTGCCAGTGCGAGGGCGATGTTGGCCTCGCTGCCGCCGTAGCTGGCCTCAAAGTTGGTGGCCATGCGGAGCTTTTCGTAGTTCGGCGGGGTCAGGCGCAGCATGATCTCGCCGCAGGTGATGAATTTCGGTCCGGTGGTCTCGTAGCCCAGAATGGGGTTGAAATGTTCCATAACGGTCCTCCTGTTGCTCTTCTCGGGCATTTGAGCCGCCGCCTCTCCTATACCATTCTTGAGACGGGGCGTTTGGTGCTCAGCAGGGCAGCCAGACCCCACATGACGCACATCGTTGTATCCATTATAGTGCTTTCGGAGAGGATTTGCAAGGAAAAGAAAAACACTGTGAGAGAAAATTTGGTGGGATTTTTGTGGATTGTGACGGAAAGCGTATCGGCAGGCCGTCCGGTAGTTTCCCCGCAAATGGGACCCGAAACCCACGGTTTCGCCCCAACGCTTCGCGCCGGGGCCCCACTTCTCTGGACATTTGCTTGGGAAACTCCCCTCCACCTGCCTCTGATAGGTTTACCGGCTGGTCAAATGCCCGTCAAATCAAAGCTGGGCGTATATTCCTCCCGGGCGCTGCTCTTCTGCTGCATATAGCCGGCGGTCAGCCCCAGATCCATGGCATGATTGACCACCCGGCGGTACTCGTAGGTGGTGATGCGCCGCCCGATGTCGTGCTCTGCGGCCTTGTAAAAGGGGGTGTACTGGCTCATGACACTGGGGATGAAGCAGCCGGGGTCGGCCTCGTTCCATGCGGCCATCTGGTCGAGGACGGCAAAACTGTCGTCGATGTGGCCGGGCAGGGCCAGATGCCGCAGGATGACGCCCTTCTGTAAGATGCCCTCGCTGTCGAACACCGGATGGCCCGCCTGCGCCATCATGGCCTCGATGGCGGGTCTGGCCTGGGCGAAGTAGTCCGGCGCAGAGGAAAGCTCGGCGGAGAGGGAAGAGGAGACGTACTTCAAATCGGCCAGCCAGATGTCGATAGAGCCGCGCCACGCCTCCACGCTCTCCACCGTCTCGTAGCCGCCGGTGTTGCAGACGATGGGCAGACGCAGCCCCTCGGCCCGGGCAATGTCCAGCGCCGCGATGATCCAGGGCCGCCACTGGCCGGGGGTGACGAGGTTGATGTTGTGGGCGCCCTGCTCCTGCAGACCGAGGAAAATTTCGGCCAGATGCTCTATCGTGATCTCTTTGCCAAGACCCTCGGCGCTGATGGGGTAATTCTGGCAGAAACAACACTTGAGGGTGCAGCCCGAGAAAAACACGGTGCCGCTGCCCCGGGTGCCGCTGATGCAGGGCTCTTCCCAGAAGTGCAGGGCCGCGCGGGCGGCTTTCAGGGTGCCGCCCGCCCCGCAGAAGCCTGTCTGCCCGGCGGCACGGTCTGCGCCGCAGCGGCGGGGGCAGAGGGTACAGGAGACAGGCGGCGTTGTGGAAATGTTTTTAGACATATTGTCCAACTCCTATGAGAAAGAATCATATTAAATTATCCGAGGCTATTATATCATTTTTGCCCCCGGAAGTGGTATACTAAGATTGAATATTGCATGTCATGCAAGAATACTACATGATCTGGAGGACACCATGCGTACAGAGACCGAAGAGATCCGGGACAACCTGAAATATCTGAGCCTTCTGGCCCGGGACTATCCCTCGCAGGCAGCGGCCGCCAGCGAGATCATCAGCACACAGGCACTGCTCAAGCTGCCCAAAGGCACCGAGCACTTCATGAGCGACCTGCACGGTGAGAACGAGGCGTTCGTACATATCCTGAACTCCGCTTCCGGCGTCATCCGCGAAAAGGTAGACATTGTGCTGGGGGATACCGTGCCGGAGGGGACGCGGGCCGAGCTGGCGACTCTGATCTATTATCCGAACGAAAAGCTGCCCCAGCTCAAGGAACGCTGCGCCGACGAGGAAGCGCTGGAACAGTGGTACAGTGAGACGCTGCTGCGGCTCATCGACATCTGCCGCCTCGTCTCTTCCAAGCACACCCGGGAGCATGTCCGGGCCTGCCTGCCGTCCAGCTGCGGCTACATTCTGGATGAGCTGCTCCACGCTCACTTCGAGGACCACGACAAAGACCTCTACTACGGCCAGATCGTCGGCAGCATCATCGAGAATGGCCGCGCCGATAAGTTCATCGTCCGTCTCTGTGAGCTCATCAAGCGGCTGGCCGTGGACAAGCTCCACATCGTGGGCGACCTGTTCGACCGCGGCCCCCGCCCCGACGTCATCCTTGACCTGCTGATGCGCCACCACGATGTGGACATCCAGTGGGGCAACCACGACGTGGTCTGGATGGGTGCGGCGGCCGGCAGTCCCATCTGCATCTGCACGGTGCTGAAGACCACCCTCGCTTACCACAACCACGGCATGGTGGAGGACTGCTACGGCATCAACCTCCGCCACCTGCAGCGGATGGCCGAGCAGTTCTACGGCGACGACGACTTGACCATCTGGATGCCTCACACCGACACTGCCCGCGGCCCCTACACCCCCGGTATGCTCCATCGCTGCGCCGTCATGCATAAGGCCATCACCATCCTGATGCTCAAGCTCGAGTGTCAGGTCATCGACCGCAACCCGGATTTCAAGATGCAGGACCGCGACTTCCTGCGCCGCATCAACTGGGAGAAGAGGACCGTCATGGTGAACGGCAGGGAGTACCCCATGCGGGATATGTCTTTCCCGACGGTAGACCCCGCCGACCCCACCGCGCTGAACAGCGACGAGAAGGTGGTGCTGCAAAAGCTGGTGCAGTCCTTCCGCCAGAGCGAGAAATTACAGCAGCACGTCGAGTTTCTGTACGCCAAGGGCAGTGTCTACCACATCGAGAACGGCAACCTGCTCTACCACGGCGCTGTGCCGATGACTAAGAAAGGCACCTTCGCTGTGGAGCGGTTCGAGGGCCACGCCTACTCGGGCCGCGCCCTCATGGACTACTGTGACGAGCGCGCCCGCCGGGGCTACTTCGCCCCCGAGGGCAGCGCCGCCCGCCAGAGCGGACAGGATTTCCTGTGGTATCTGTGGTGCGGCAAGCTGTCGCCCCTGTATGGCCGCAGCGCCATGACCACCTTCGAGCGGCTGTATGTCGAAGACGCTTCCACTCACACCGAGGTAAAGGACCCCTATTATACATGGTATAATGAGGAAGCCGTCTGCCGCCGCATCCTCGCCGAGTTCGGCCTGCCCGGCACCAGCCACATCGTCAACGGCCATGTCCCCGTGCAGGAGAAGAAGGGCGAGAGCCCCATCAAGGGCGGCGGACGCCTCGTGGTCATCGACGGCGGTTTCTGCCGCGCCTACCACGAAAAGACCGGCATCGCGGGCTACACGCTGGTGTATTCCAGCCGCACCATGTCCCTGCGCACCCACCAGCCCTTCGAGAGCGCCGAAAAGGCCGTGAACGAGAATCTGGACATCCTCTCCCAGAAGAACATCCTCGAGACGGAGAACCACCGCATCCTTGTGGAGGAGACCGACGAGGGCGAGATCCTGCGGGAGAAGGTCCACGACCTCAAACAGCTGGTCCGGGCCTATCAGCTGGGCTGGATCAAGGAGACCCGCTGCGACGACAGTGTGTGGTAAGCAGCGGCAAATGTAAAATTTTCCTGAAAATAAGAGACAAAACCCGAGAATAATAGAAAAGAAACTGGGCAAAACAGAAAATAATCGACGAGCGTGCATTGGGGCTTTGCTTTTTGCTGGAAGTTGTGTATAATAAAGTAGCTGTAATTGTGTCAACTGGTTGTGAGCTTTGTACAGCGAGAAGGAATAACGTACCTTGAACTGACCTTTTGGGCCTGCGGGGAGCGGGCCTGTGACAAGGAGATCATAAAATTGGAAAAGTTTGTTATTACGGGCGGTAAGCCCCTGCACGGCGAAGTCATCATCTCCGGCGCGAAAAATGCGGCTGTGGGCATCCTGCCCGCTACCATTCTGGCAGCGGACGTCTGCGTCATCGAGAACCTGCCGGACATCAGCGATGTGGCGGTGAGCCTCAAGATCCTCAGCGTGCTGGGCGCTAAGGTCCGGATGCTGAACAAGAACACCTACGAGATCGACACCACCCATCTGACCGGCACCAACGTCCCCGACGACCTGTCCCGCCAGATGCGCGCCAGCTACTATTTCCTCGGCGCACTGCTGTCCCGCTTCGGCAAGGCCGAGGTGGCCATGCCCGGCGGCTGCAACCTCGGCCCCCGCCCCATCGACCAGCACCTGAAGGTGTTCAGCGCTCTGGGCGCAGAGGACAGTGTGGACTACGGCATGATCACCGTCCACGCCGACGAGCTGAACGGCGCTCATATCTTCTTTGATAAGGTGAGCGTGGGCGCTACCATGAACGGTATGCTCTCCGCTGTCATGGCCAAGGGTCAGACCATTCTGGAAAACTGTGCCAAGGAGCCCCATGTGGTCGATCTGGCCAACTTCCTGAATATGTGCGGCGCTGATGTGCGCGGCGCAGGCACCGATGTCATCAAGGTGCGCGGCGTCGAGCAGATGCACGGCTGCACCTACAGCATCATCCCCGACCAGATCGAGGCCGGCAGCTACATGGTGGCTGCAGCGGCCACCGGCGGCGATGTTCTGGTGAAGAATGTCACCCCCAAGCACCTCGAGCCTATCACCGCAAAGCTCCGCCGTGCGGGCATTGAGGTGGAGGAGTTTGACGATGCTGTGCGGGTTCGCCGCACCGGCGACATCCTGCCCCTCAAGATCAACACCATGCCCCACCCGGGCTTCCCCACCGATATGCAGCCCCTGATGGGCGTTCTGCTCAGCGTGGCAAAGGGTACTTCCACCGTCACCGAGAGCGTGTGGGATAACCGCTTCCGCTATGTGGATGAGCTGCGCAAGATGGGCGCGAATGTCCAGGTGGACGGTCAGGTGGCCGTGTTCGAGGGCGTGGAGAAGCTTTCTCCCGCTCCGCTCCGCGCTTCCGACCTGCGCGCCGGTGCAGCGATGGTCGTTGCAGCCCTGATGGCCGACGGCACCAGCGAGATCGAGGAGATCGGCCATATCGAGCGCGGCTACGAGAACATCGTGGAGAAGCTGCGCGGCCTCGGTGCTGACATCAGGAAGGTGGAGCGGATGCCCGCTGCACTGGAACAGGCTCTCTGATTTTTGAAGAATGAGACCTCTCTGACCCTGCCCGGCAGGGATGGAGAGGTCTTTTGAGGTTTATCATGTCTGAATTTATCTCTCTTTATTCCGGTTCCTCCGGCAACAGCAGCGTCGTGCGCTGTGGGGAGCGGTATCTCATCGTGGATATGGGCAAAGGCGTCCGCACCACCGGCGCAGCCCTCAAGGAGCTGGAGCTGAACATCTCCGACTGCGACGGCATTCTTGTCACCCATGAGCACAGCGACCATGTGAAGGGCCTTTCCACCTTCCTGAAAAAATATCCGCTGCCGGTGTACGGTGCAGAGGAGACGCTGGAATTTCTGGACGCAAACGGCGTCGTTCCCGCCAGCTGCGACCTGACGGCCCTGACGCCGGGCAGGGAAGAGGACATCGGTGTCTTCGGGGTCAAAGCGTTCCCCACCAGCCACGACGTCCCCTGTGTGGGCTACCGCATCCACACCCCCGACGAGAAGACCATGACCATCGCCACCGACCTCGGTGTGCTGACTCCTGCTGTACATGAAGCCCTCTCCGGCTGCGACCTTGTGGCCCTCGAGAGCAACTACGACCTGCACATGCTCCGCAGCGGGCCGTACCCCTACTATCTGCGCGCCCGCATCGAGTCGGTCCGGGGCCATCTCTCCAACGACGAGTGCGCGGCAAAGCTGCTGGAACTCATCCAGGAGGGCTGCAAGAAGTTTGCCCTCTGCCACCTCTCGCGGGAGAACAACACCCCTATGCTGGCGCTGCAGACCGTCTTTTCCACCCTCGGTACGGCGGGCGTCGTGCCGGACAAGGACTGTATCGTCCAGACCCAGCGGCGGAACGAAGTGAGCCCCGCGCTGGCGTTCTGACACTATAAAACCAGAGCAGGAAAAGGAGAAGAGCCTATGTCGTACATCATGGCGCTGGACGCCGGAACCACCTCGAACCGCTGCATCCTGTTCAACAAAGCGGGTGAGATCTGCAGCGTCGCGCAGAAGGAATTTGCCCAGTATTACCCGAGACCCGGCTGGGTGGAGCACGACGCCAATGAGATCTGGGCCACCCAGCTGGGCGTGGCTCTCTCGGCCATGAACAAGGTCGGCGCCCGGGCCGAGGACATCGCCGCTATCGGCATCACCAACCAGCGGGAGACCACCATCGTCTGGGACAAGGAGACCGGGGAACCCATCTGCCACGCCATCGTCTGGCAGTGCCGCCGCACCAGCGAATACTGCGACGAGCTGAAAGCCCGGGGCCTGACGGAGAAATTCCGGCAGAAGACCGGCCTCATCATCGACGCCTATTTCTCGGCCACTAAGCTCAAGTGGATACTGGATCATATCCCCGGCGCCCGCGAAAGGGCCGAGCGGGGAGAACTGCTCTTTGGCACCGTGGAGACCTGGCTCATCTGGAAGCTGACCTGCGGAAAACTGCATGTCACCGACTATACCAACGCCAGCCGCACCATGATGTTCAACATCCACACGCTGGAATGGGACGATGAGATCCTGCAGGAGCTGAACATCCCGAAATGTATGCTCCCGAAGCCGGTGCCGTCCAGCGGCTTTTATGAGTACGCTGACCCGATGCACTTCGGCGGCGAGATAAAAATTGCCGGTGCGGCAGGCGACCAGCAGGCGGCCCTCTTCGGCCAGACCTGCTTTGCCTCCGGCGAGGCGAAAAACACCTTCGGCACCGGCGGCTTTTTGCTCATGAATACCGGTGAGACGCCGGTCACATCCCGGAACGGTCTTGTCACCACCATCGCCTGCGGCCCCGACGGCAAGGTGAATTATGCGCTGGAAGGCTCTATTTTCGTGGCCGGTGCGGCCATCCAGTGGCTCCGCGATGAGCTGCGCCTGCTGGAAGAGGCCCGTGACTCCGAGTATATGGCTCAGAAGGTGAAGGACACCAACGGCTGCTATGTCGTGCCGGCCTTCACCGGCCTCGGCGCGCCCCACTGGGACCAGTACGCCCGCGGCACCATCGTGGGCCTCACCCGGGGCTGCAACAAGTACCACATCATCCGCGCCACGCTGGACAGCATCTGCTATCAGGTCAACGACGTCCTCCGCGCCATGGCGGCGGACTCCGGCATCGCCATGAAGTCTCTCCGGGTGGACGGCGGCGCGTCGGCCAATAACTACCTCATGCAGACCATGGCCGACATCAGCGACCTCGAAGTCAAGCGCCCCCGCTGCGTGGAAACGACGGCGCTGGGCGCGGCCTATCTGGCCGGCCTCGCCGTAGGCTACTGGCAGTCCGCCGAGGACATCACCCGCAACTGGTCGGTGGACCGTGTGTTCCGCCCGGCCATCTCGGAAGAGGAACGCACCAAGCGCATCAAGGGCTGGAATAAGGCTGTCCGCTGCGCCTATCACTGGGCCAGGGACGAAGAGGAATAAGAAGAGAAACAAAACGGTCGGAGTTGCCTGACGAGTAACTCCGACCGTTTTTTGTTATTAGGCAGCTTGAGCGAGGGAAAACCACGGTTCGCAGAGAACATAATGCTCCAACGAATCGTGCTTTGAGTTTGTATCATCTTAAAGTATCCCTTTTCAGGAGTCGATCTCGCCCTTGGAAAGCGCGATGACACACTCGCAATGCCGTGTTCGGGGAAAAAGGTCCACCGGCTGCACCTTCTCCGCGTGATACCCATGCTCTTCGAGCCATGCGGCATCTCTTGCGGCGGTGGAGGGGTTGCAGCTGACGTAGACCACCCGGCGGGGGGACATCTGGACGACGGCGGAAAGGGTCGTCTCGTCGCAGCCCTTGCGGGGTGGGTCGAGCATGATGACATCAGGACGCAGGCCCTCAGCGGCGAGGCGGGCCGCAGCCTGACCGGCGTCGGCGCAGAAGAAGCGGCTCTTGGCGGCGACAGCGTCGCCCATCCGGGCGGCGTTGGCCTTGGCGCTGTCAATAGCCTCAGGCACGATCTCCACGCCGATGAGCTCCCGGCAGCGGTCGGCCATGGAGAGACCGATGGTACCCATGCCGCAGTAGAGGTCGAGCAGAACGTCCGAGGGTTCCAGCTGGGCGTACTCAGCAGCGATGCCGTAGAGCCGCTCAGCGGCCAGTGTGTTGACCTGATAGAAGGAGAGGGGGCCGAGCCGGACCGGCACACCGCAGAGAGTATCCTCGATGTAGCCCGGGCCGTAGAGGGAGATGGTCTCCTCGCCGAGGATGACGTTGGTCTTCTTGGCGTTGACGTTGATGAGGACGGACGCAATATCGCTGAACTGCTCCCGTAGCGCAGTCACGAGCTCCTCGCTGTGGGGGAACTTCGGGCGGGTGCAGACGAGGCAGACCATGATCTGGCCGCTGTGTGCACCCCGGCGCAGGAAGATATGCCGAACAAGGCCCTTGCCGCTCTCCTCGTCGTAGGGCTGGATGCCGTGGGAGGCGAAGAAACTGCAGAGCGCGTTGCCGATGTCGTTCAGGACGCCGGGCTGTAATCTGCAATCGGGGCAGGGGACGATGCGGTGGGTGCGGCCGGCGTAAAAGCCGATGCAGGGCGCACCGTTTTTGTCGCGGCCCACCGGGAACTGTACCTTGTTGCGATAGCGGTCCACCTCAGGGGAGGGAAGGGCATCCAGCACCGGCACATCCAGTCCGCCGATGCGGCGGAAGGCGTCGGCGACGCTCTCCTGCTTGGACCGCAGCTCGGCGGCATAGTCCATGTGCCGCAGGCTGCACCCGCCGCAGGGGCCGGCGACAGCGCAGTCCACCGGGATGCGGTCAGGCGAAGGGGTGAGCAGCTTGTCCAGGATGCCGAAGGCATACCGGCCGCAGTCCTTGACGATACGCACCTGAGCCTCATCGCCGGGGGCAGTACCCGGGACGAAGACGGCCTCGCCCTCCGGCGAGTGAGCAACGCCGCTGCCGTCGCTGGAAAGACGCTCGATGCGGAGGGTGAGAAGCTGGTTTTTCTGTAAGGGCATGGAATGATCTCTCCTTATGTCTCGTCAGGGGCGGGCTGGACGTCTGCGTCAGCCTGCGAGGTCATATACTTGCTGGGCGGCACACCTTTGGCGCGCTTGAACACCCGCGAAAAATAGAACTGGTCGAGGAAGCCCACCGATGCCGCCACCTCGGCGATGGACAGTGTGCCGCTGCGCAGCAGCTTGCAGGCTTCGTTGACCCGGTATTCGGTCAGATAGTCGATGGGGCTTTTGCCCACGTTGAGCATGAACACCCGGTACAGATGGCTCCGGGAGACGCCGACGCTCTTGGCGACATCGTCGATGGAGATGTCGTGGGAGTAGTTGAACTGGATGTACTTGATGGCGTTCAGGACATACTGGCTGGAAGAAGAGGTGCTGTGGGGGCGGCTCTCGCTGGTCTCCCGCATCAGGGCGGCGATGAACAGGTAGAGGTAGCCCACCATCGCGGCCTCGTCCTGGGGCTGCAGGCCGCGGGAAGAGTAGATGCTGCTCAGGGCCGCCCGCATCCCCTCCAGGTCCTGGGTGTGGTGGACGGGAGCAGCGTCGGTGAAAGGCAGCTGCGCCGCAAGCTTGTGGGCGCAGGCACCGTTGAAGCCGACCCAGCTGTACTCCCACGGCTGGACCTCGTCGGCAGTATAGCGGATGAGCTGGCTGGGGCGGGCAAAGAACAGATCGCCCGGCACGACCTCGTAGGTGCGCCCGCCGACCTCGAACACGCCCTTGCCCGAGACGACCAGATGGATAAGGTAGTGGTCCCGGATGCCGGGACCCCAGGTCTGCCCCGGAGCACAGCGCTCCAGACCGCAGTTGAAGATGGACAGCTCGATGTTGTTGGTGTAGTTCTGCTTGAACGACTGCTTGTAGACGTCTGCCATTGCGGTTCCCTCCTGCCTGTTGGCTCTATAGCCTGAGTATACCACATCTGCCCCCGCAAATTCAACAAAAGTACATCTTATTCTTTGGGCTGGACACCGAAAATTACTTTTTTTGCGGGTTGAAATTGCAAAATGGCAGTGGATGCATTACAATAGCGGTAACAAACCGAACATTGCAGAGAGTGCAGGGAGGGGTTCTGGATGGCAACCAGCAGGCAGCTCAGAGAACAGATCGCAGCGGGGAGGTGGGACGCCGCGCTGGCCGCGCTCTACGGCGGCAGTGAAGAGGTCCTGTCCCGCCAGCGCAGCCGTTATGGTGCGGCCCTTGAGCAGTTTGAGCTTTACTATGGGCCGGGGCGGCAGGTGCAGGTCTATTCGGCCCCGGGCCGCACAGAGCTTGGCGGCAACCACACCGACCACCAGCACGGTTACGGTCTTGCGGGTGCGGTCACGCTGGACCTTGTGGCGGTGGCGTCCCGGAACGAGGATGGCTTCATCCGGGTCAAGTCCCGTGGCTTCAACAAGCTGGACGTCATTGATTTGACCGAAGCGGAGCCGCAGCAGGGGGAGAGCACCCACTCGGCCAGCCTCATCCGGGGCATCGCGGAGGGCTTCCGGGCAAAGGGCTGCGATGTGAGCGGCTTCGACGCCTACACGGCCAGCGATGTGCTGCGGGGCTCGGGACTGTCCAGCTCAGCAGCCTTTGAGATGGGCGTGGCCATGATCCTCAACACGGAATACGGCTGCGGCCTGGACGCCCCTGCGCTGGCCCGCATCTGCCAGTTTGCGGAGAATACCTACTTCGGCAAGCCCAGCGGCCTGCTGGACCAGCTGACCAGCGCCGTGGGCGGGGTGCTCTTTGCGGATTTTGCCGACCCGACGACACCGAAGATCGAGAAGATCCATGCCGACGGCGTCCTGCCCGAGGGCATGACCCTCTGCGTCACCGATACCCGCGCCAGCCACAGCGAGCTGACCGGCGAGTTCGCGGCCATCCGGAACGAGATGGAAGCCGTGGCGGCCTGTCTGGGCGGCAAGGTGCTGGGCGAGGTGGACGAGAAACGCTTCTGGCAGGAGCTGCCCCGCCTGCGGGAGCAATGCGGCGACCGCGCCGTGCTGCGTGCCATCCACTATTTTGAGGAAAATGCCCGTACCCTTGCCCAGAGAGATGCTCTTGCGGCGGGAGACTTTGCCGCCTTTGCCCGGCTGGCGGAGAAGAGCGGCCACTCGTCCTTTGAGTGCTGCCAGAATGTCTACTGCGCTTCTTCGCCGAAGCATCAGGGGCTGTCGGCGGCGCTGGCCATCAGCCAGAGCATCCTTGCAGGCACCGGCGGTGCATGGCGGATGCAGGGCGGCGGCTTTGCCGGAACGATCCAGGCTTTTGTACCGGATGCGCTGGTAAAGCGCTACTGCGCCGCGATGGAAGCACTGTTCGGCCCGGGCTGCTGCTATCTGCTCTCGCTGCGGGAACAGGGAGCCGTGCGGGTCATGTAAAACACAAAAAGAATGCCCTGCGGCATGGTGAGAGTCCACCGCCGCAGGGCATTCTTTTGTTTTTGGAAAGGTCAGCCGCGCTGAGACTTTGCGTCTGCACGCAGAGCGCTCATATCGTTCTTGTAGGTCTGAAGGTCTTCTGCAGCCTTGCTCGGTCCGCCGAAGAAGAAGGTGTGGACGCCTTCCACGGCATTGAAGCCGGCCTTGACCACATTGAACAGCAGCTTCGGAATGAACGAGATGGAGAGAGAGAGCAGTCCACCTCGAAAGAAGAAATCAGTGAAACGGAGATGGTCCGTAAATGAGGTCCATGCGTCACGAAATGCGCCGCCGCCGCCAAGAAGGGCTTTTTCTCCGTCCGTTACAACAGCATAGGAAGAAGGCATCTGGATGCGTTTCATAAACGACTCCTTTCGATCACTCCGTCAAATCAAACAGACTCAGGCAGCTGCAGCCACGATGGGGTCGGTGATGCCGACATCCTGCTGCTGAGACGCGGCAATATTTGCCTTGGTCTGGGCGTAAGCATTCTTGAGCTCAATGAAGATAGACTTGACCGTGTTATAGATCTGGATAGCCTGCATTGCGCCGTACCAGCCAGCGAGAGCGCCGACCGCCACAGTGGCAGCTTTGCCGGCCTTGTTCTGGCCGTCCCAGTAATAGGAGACCGACTGGGACAGGGTCAGGCCGTCCTCGTGCATCAGAAGCAGACCGCCCACAGCCGCCGTAAGGGCAGCTTTGCCCATCAGCTGGGCGAAGTTGACCGTGAAGTTCACAGCGGCAGTGAGGAGGTTCTCGGGGTGAAATTCGATGAGGTAAGAACCGATCTGAAGGGCACCGCCGTCGATGTAGGTCATCTCGTCGGCAGAGATGACGGCATAAGCAGCCGGCATCATCGGACTCTGATATGTAAGTTCCATAGGGGAATGCTCCTTTCACACATACGCTCCGCCGGAGACGGAGACTAAACTATCTGGATTATAGCATAACTGCCGAAAAACAACAAGAGAGCGCAGAAACAGAATCGGAACGGGATTTGGGACGCCAAAGCACAAAAATCAAGCGAAACGGACGGAAAAACGCTAAAATATAAAGGGAATGCCCCGGAAAAGGCTCCGAAAAAATGTTGTGTTAAAATTTCGGCAAAAGGCGGAGAAAACAGCAGCGCCCCGGCTGCTGTCCGGTGAGGGAACGGCAGGCAGGGCGCTGCTGCTATCAGGATGAATCGGAGAAAAATGGGGAAACCTTAAAGTTCTTCGCCCGGCACACGGTGGTACAGTGCGGTCAGCTCAGCGATGTGAGCGCTGAGGGCCGGGGTGAGCGGCTGGGTGAGCCGCCACTGCCAGTTGGCACCCTGGGTGCTGGGGGTATTGATGCGGGCCTCAGCGTCCAGATGGAGCCAGTCGGCCAGCGGGATGACCGCCATGTCCGACACGCAGGAAAGGCAGGCGCAGATCATGGCCTCCGTGAGGTCTTCAGGTGCGCAGCGCAGGTAGCGGCAGGCATAGGCCACATCCTCGGCGCTGGCGCTCTGACGCCAGCCCTCGGCGGTCACGTTGTCGTGGGTGCCGGTGTAGACCACGCTGTTGCGGGGGTAGGTGTAGGGCAGGTAGTTGCCCGGCTCGCGGCTGTCGAAGGCGAACTGCATGATCTTCATGCCCGGGTAGCCGCTTGCGGCCAGCATGGCCTTGACCTCGGGGGTCAGATAGCCCAGGTCCTCGGCGATGATGCCGCCCTCGCCCAGCGCCTTGTGGATGGCGTCGATGAAGGCGCGGTCAGGGCCTTTCTCCCAGTGACCGCCCGCAGCGGTCTTGTTCCCGGCGGGGATAGAGTAGTAGCTTTCGAAGCCCCGGAAATGGTCGATGCGGACGACGTCGTAGATGGAAGTGGCGTGCTTGATGCGCTGCTTCCACCAGCGGAAGTCCTCGGCCTCGTGGCGGGGCCAGTCGTAGAGCGGGTTGCCCCAGAGCTGACCGTCGGCGGCAAAGGCGTCGGGCGGACATCCGGCAACGCTGGTCAGGTGGACGGCGCCGTCGGTCTGGAACAGCTCCGGGTGGGTCCAGAGGTCGCTGGAATCGGGGCTGACGTAGATGGGGATGTCGCCCACCAGCTGGATGCCGTGGCTGTTGGCGTAGGCCTTGAGGGCATTCCACTGGGTGTAGAAGAAGAACTGCACGGCCTTGTAGTAGTCCACCTCGGCGGCCAGCCGCTCTTTGGCGGCGGCGAGGGCCGCAGGCTTCCGGGTGCGCAGGTCGTCGGGCCAGTCGGCGAGACCGGCCTGCCCCTGCTCGGCCTTGACGGCCATGAAGAGGGCATAATCCTCGAGCCAGCCGCTCTGGGCCTCACAGAAAGCCTCATAGGCCGGGGTGGGGGAAGCCAGCAGCCGGTCAGCCGCTTTATGGAGCACCACGGGCCGCTGCTGGTAGAGCGCACCGTAATCGACGGGACCCACCGGCTGGGGTGCGGGCAGCTCAGCCTCGGTGAGGAGGCCGTCCGCTGCCAGCAGACGGAAATCGATAAAGTAAGGGTTTCCGGCAAAGGCAGAAAAGCTCTGGTAGGGGCTGTCCCCGTAGCCCGTAGGGCCGATGGGGAGTATCTGCCAGTAGGTCTGCTTTGCGGCCGCAAGGAAATCGACGAAGGCAAAGGCTTCATCTCCCAGCGTGCCGATGCCGTAAGGACCCGGCAGGCTGAAGACGGGCATCAGAATGCCGCTTGCACGCATGGCTGGAACCTCCTTGTTTTAACCCTTGACAGCGCCTGCCACGACACCCTCGATGATGTACTTCTGGCAGGTCATGTAAAGGATGATGATGGGGATGATGGCGATGATGATGCAGGCCATCATGGGGGCCAGCTCGACGCGGCCATAGCCGCCGCGGAAATACTGGATAGCCATGGGGATGGTGCGGTACTTCTTGATGTCCAGCACCAGCGTGGGCAGCAGGTAGTCGTTCCAGACCCACATCGTCTCAAGGATGGCGGTGGAGATCATGGTGGGCTTGAGGATGGGGAAGACGATCTTGAAGAAGATCTGGATCGGGTTGCAGCCGTCGATCATGGCAGCCTCTTCGATCTCGATGGGGACGCTCTTCATGAAGCCGGTGAACATGAACACGGCCAGACCGGCACCAAAGCCCAGATAGATGATGCAGATGTTCCAGGGGGTGTTCAGATTGAGGGTGTCGGCGGTCTTGGACAGGGTGAACATGACCATCTGGAAGGGGACGACCATGGAGAAGACAATGAGCAGATTCATGAACTTGCTCAGCTTGTTGTTCACGCGGGTAAGGTACCAGCCGGTCATGGAGCAACACAGCAGGATGAGGGCCACGCTGGACACGGTGATGACGAGGCTGTAGCCCAGGCTGGACAGAAAGCCCATCTTGGTGACGCCGTAGATGTAGTTGCTAAGGCCCGCGAAGGTCTCAGCCGTAGGCAGCTTGAAGACGGTGGAAGTGGTGAAGGTGCCTTCCATTTTCAGGCTGTTCAGCAAGATCAGGACGATGGGGTAGATCCAGAGCAGGCACAGCAGGCTCATGATGACAGTGAGGATGTTGTCCCACATTTTTTTATCTTTCGGCATTACTGCTGCACCTCCTTGGAGCGGGTAAACTTGAGCTGGATGAGCGAGATGACCACGACGACGAGGAAGAACACCACGGCCTTTGCCTGGCCGATGCCCTTCCACTGAGCGCCGGAGCGGCCATAGAAGGTGTTGTAGATGTTCAAGGCCAGCATCTCACTGGCGTTGGCAGGCTCACCGGCGGTCAGGGCCACGTTCTGGTCGAACAGCTTGAAGCTGTTGGTCAGAGTGAGGAAGGTGCAGATGGTGACGCTGGGCATGACCATCGGGATCTTGATCTTGAACAGGATCTCACGGTCATTTGCGCCGTCGATCTTCGCAGCCTCGATGAGGTCGCCGGGGACGCTCTGCAGGCCCGCGACGTAGATGATCATCATGTAGCCGATCTGCTGCCAGCACATCAGGATGACCAGACCGACGAAACCGGCCTTGGCGTCCAGCGCCAGCAGAGGCTTCTGCAGGTTGGCCAGCACACCGTTGAGCAGGATCTGCCAGATGTAGCCCAGCAGGATGCCGCCGATGAGGTTCGGCATGAAGTAGACGGTGCGGAAGAGGTTGGTGCCGCGGATGCCGCGGGTGAGCACCAGCGCGATGGCGAAGGCGCACACATTGATGAGCACGGTGCTTACCACCGTAAAGGCAGCGGTGAACCCAAAGGCGTGGAGGAAGGTCTCATCCGAAAAGACGTTGATGTAGTTCTGCAGGCCCACGAAGGTGGTTTTGCTCACGGTGGTGAAACGCTGGAAGGAAAGATAGATGCCCCAGATGAAGGGCCAGATGAAGCCGATGATGAACGCCAGCAGGGTGGGCAGTACGAACACCGGCCAATATTTACTGATGGCCTTTTGCATGATATACCTCCTGAAAAAGAAGGGGAGGCGGGCGAACACATCGCCCGCCTCCCCGTTATCCAGCTATTGCGGAAGAAGGAGAACGCTTAGCCGTTGGCCAGCTTGTACTCCTTGGCCCAGCCGTCCACAAAGGCAGTGACCACATCGTCCCAGCTGCCGGTGCCTGCTGCGTAAGCGGTCAGTGCAGAGCCGACGCCGTTCTTCCACTCCTCGGAAGGCATGGTGGAGAAGCACCAGTCCACGCTGGTCTTGCCAGCGGCAACGTAATCGTTGGCGATGGCGATGAGGGGGTTGGTGGAGTCCTTGGCGGCCTTGAAGGGGATGACGAAGCCCATGTCATCGGCCATAGCGGAAGTGCCCTCGTCGGAGGTGACACACCAGTTCAGGAAGTCCAGAGTAGCCTGAATGTCCTCATCGGAGGAGGTGTTGTTGACGCACCAGAAGTTCTCAGAGCCGGTGCACAGGCCCTGGTTCTCCTCGCCCTCAGCGCCGATGTAGATGGGCAGCATGCCCAGATTGTCGTCGCCCAGATCCTTCACATCGCTGTAGGCCCAGGTGCCGTTCTGGTAGAAGACGGCCTTCTTGCCCACGAACTCAGCCACAGCGTCGTTGCCGGTCTTGGAAGCCAGCAGCTTGGGGTCGCAGGTAGAGTCGGTGATGTACAGGTCCCAGATCTTCTTGTAGTTGTCGAGGTAGGTGCCCTTGATGGCGTCGGTGGAGCCGATGCCGTCAGCCTTGTACTCGTAGTAGATGGGCAGGTTTGCCAGATGGGTCTTGAAGCGCCAGTCGGAAGAACCGTCCATGCCGGCGGAGGTGAAAGCACCATCGACGCCCAGCTCAGCCTTGCGGGCCTGAATGTCGTCGGCGACCTTCTTCAGGTCATCGAAGCCCTTGATGTCGTCCTGAGTGTAGCCGGCGGCGGTCAGCAGCTCCTTGTTGTAGATGATGCCGTAGGTCTCGATGACGTAAGCGATACTGGTAACGGCGTCGCCGTCCTTCAGTGCGAAGGAGTCGCTGGTCAGCTGGCCGTAGACATCGCTGCCGGACAGGTCGAGGCAGTAGTCCTTCCAGTTTGCCAGACCCACAGGGCCGTTGACCTGGAACAGGGTAGGAGCTTCGCTCTTCTCCATCTCGCTCATCAGGGTGGTCTCATACTGGCCGGAAGCGGCGGTCACGACGGTGACAGGCACGCCGGTCTGCTTGGTGTAGGAAGCAGCCAGGTCCTGCCAAGCCTGATCCTGCTCGGGCTTGAAGTTCAGGTAGTAGACCTTGCCGGCAGCTGCGGGAGCGGCAGAAGCTGCGGTAGAACTGGCGGTGGAAGCAGCGGTGCTGCTGGAGGAGCCACCGCAGGCAGCCAGACCGAGGGCGGCAGCAGAAGCGCCGGCGACTTTCAGGAAATTACGACGAGAGATCATTTTTTTCATAATTGTTCTCCTTCTTCATCATGTGATATACACATTCCGCCTGGCAGCGGAAATGAGACGAAATAAATCAGACGGCCCTTACGCTCTCACCGACCTGCAGCTCAGGCTGGAGGGTGATCTTCTGGGCCGGGGCGCCATGCTCGATCTGCCGCACCAGCAGCTCGATGCTCTGGAGCGCGATCTGCTCGCCGGGCTGGACGATGGTGGTCATCACCGGCACACAGTAGCGGGACATCGAGATGCCGTCGAAGCCGATGACCGATACATCCTCCGGCACCCGGAACCCGGCGCTCACCAGCGCCCGGATGGCACCGAAAGCGATGACATCGCTCATGGCGAACAGGGCGGTGAACTCGGCCCGGCGGGCCAGCAGGCTGTTCATGGCGTGGTAGGCAGACTCGAAATCGTAGTTGGACAGGCCGTAGAGCCGGTCGTCAAAGGTGAGCCCGGCATCCTCCATGGCATCCTGTGCGCCAAGGCGGCGCATCCGACTGGGGTAGCTGGTGGTCGGACCGCCGAGAACTGCGATCTTCCGATGACCCTGCGCGATGAGGTGGGAGACGGCGGTGCGGGCCGCAGCCCGGTCATCCACGCCCACCATCGAGAGGTTCGGGAAATCCAGCTCGTCGGAAACCAGCGTCGTCAGCACCGAGGGGACGGTGATGTTCGCAAAGCCCTGCTGGAAGTTCGCCACGCTGCCGCCGAGGAATATCATGCCTTTGGGCTTTATCTCCCGCAGGATCTTTTGGGCGGCGTCTATCTCGTTGGCATTCTCGTCCAGGTAGGAGACGATGCCGCTGTACCCGTAAAGGGTCGCGGCCCGCTGCAGCTGAACGAGGAAGTCCGAGAAGAAGAGGTTCCGGGTACCCTTGACCACAAAGACGAGGCTGCGGGACTGCTGGATCTTCAGCTGCCGGGCGTTGGTGTTCGGCACGAAGCCCGACTCCCGCATCATCTGAAGCACCTTTTCTTTCGTTTCGGGACGCACATCCGGCCGGTCATTGATGACGCGGGAGATGGTGCTGACGGAACAGCCGCTCAGACGGGCAATGTCTTTGATGGTCATGTTCGGCATTCCGGGAAGCACCTCTCTTTCGGTCGAAGTTCTGGTTTTTACTGAAATCGTGCGGGAACGATGTCGGGAACGGTTTCAGTGACTATAGTATGGCATAATTTGTGGAATAAATCAATAACCTCAAAACACTTTTGGCAGAATTGCATAACAAATCGACCCTCCTTTGTGCAGGTTGATTTGCCCGCAGAGCGAAAAGCAAATTGATTTCCGGTAATTCCCGGTACACGTCAGAACCTCCCGGGACGACCGTACTCTTTTGTAACTTTTCGAGCAAAAAAGCGCGTTCTCATGCAGGATGGATACAAGCTGAACCGACGGGCCGGAGCAAAAATAAGCCGAAAAAATCCCGGTATCCCTGCCGCCGGAGCGGAAAGGATACCGGGAATGAGATCTCTGGGGTTTACTCGGCGCGCAGGGCTTTGACGGGGTTGCACTTGGCTGCGCCGCGGGCCGGGATGATGCCGGCCAGAATGGTGAGCAGGGTAGCCAGTGCCACGAGGAAGAGGGCTGCATCCACAGGCAGGGAGGCAACGAGGGTCGAAGTGCCGGAGACTTTCTGGATGATGATGTTTCCGGGGATGAGCAGTATCTCGCTGAGGACGATGCCCATGACGCCCGAGCAGAGGCCGATGATGAAGGTCTCTGCGTTGAACACCTCGGAGACGTTCCGCTTGGAAGCGCCGATGGCGCGCAGGATACCGATCTCCTTCCGGCGCTCGAGGACGCTGATATAGGTGATGACGCCGATCATGATGGAGGAGACGACCAGCGAGATGGAGACGAAGGCCACCATCATGCTGCTGATCATGTCCACGATCTCGGTCACGCTGGTCATCAGGGTACCCACGAGGTCGGTGTACTGCACCATCTTTTCGTCTTCACCCTTTGCAGACATCCCGGCGTTGTAGGCATCCAGCTTTTTCAGGATGACGGCCTTGCTGGCGAAATCCTTCGGATAGATCTTGATCTGGCTGGGGGCGGCTTCGTCCGCGTAGCCGAAGGCCGTCAGGTTGGCTTCATAGGTGGCGGAAGAGGAGCGGAGGGTGGAGCGCATCAGCTCGGTCAGCTCGGAGGCGGTCATGTTGAGCTGGATGGCCTTCTGGAAAGCCGACGCGTCGATCTTGATGGCGCTCTCCATCTGGCTGCTCAGCTTGCCGATGTTCTGCTGGATGGCCGTCTTGAGCTGGGACTGTATCTGGTCCTGGAAGGTGACGATGCCCTTCTGGATGGCAGCGTCCAGCTGGCTTTTCAGCACCTCTGTGATCTGGTCGGAGTAGGTCTCCATCACGGTCTGGATGGTGGTCTGCAGAGCGCTCGAGAGCTGCCCCTGCAGCTTGTCCGGGTCAACGAGGTCTTTCATGGACTCGGCCATCAGCTTCTGAAACCGCTCGGTCTTGAGGTAGGCAGAAAAGCTCCACTTCTTGAAGTTGAGGATGCCGTTGCCGATGATATACTTTTTATAGTCCTTGAAGATCTTTTGCACGAGCTCCTGCAGAGCCTCCGGCGAGACGGAGAGGTCCAGCTCTGCAAAGGCATCGCTGAGGTCGATGTCGGGCAGTTCGTCGATGTTGAGGGAGAAGTCGGAGAAGTCCAGCAGGCTGCTCAGGTCGAAGCTGCCGCTGCTGAGGTCGAAGGCACCGTTCAAATCGAAGTCGAGGGCATCGGCATCAAAAGAGAAGGCATTCTTGAGGGCGTTGGTGTCGATGGAGAAGAGGCTGGTCAAATCGAAATCGCGGAGGCTCTCGGCCTTGCCGAAGCTCTCGCCGGTGAGGACGTTGGTGGCGGGGTCGGCCATCTGCTGCTTCACGATGTCGCTGGCGGCAGCGTCCTTCATGACCTTCTCGGTCAGGGAGGCAGGGTAGGCGATGCCGGAGGTGAGCATGGAAGCGGAGGCGGTGTAGTCCGGCTGGACGATGCCCACGATGGTGATGTCCTCGCCGTTCTCCACCAGCTGCTGCATATAGTCCTTGTCGTCGGCCTTGCTCTTCCAGATGCCGTAGGTGTCGTCGTAGACGTAGGTGTCGGCACTGTTCACCAGCTTGAACTTCAGGCCCATCAGCTCGTCGTAGCTGTAGGTGCGGAAGTCACTGGGGACATCGACGTTCTGGTTCTGGGCGAACTGCTGTATCATCTTGTCCAGCTCGGCGGAGTCCCGCAGACCCATGGAATAGAGGGCGTAGTCGGTCACAGTGCCGTATTTGCTCAGCACGGCGACACATTCGGTGGGCTTTTCGGGCCAGCGGCCGGCCTTGACTTCGTACTGGGACTTATAAAGGTCGCTGTTGGCGGGCAGCTGATAGAAAACGCTGGTGTTGCTGCCCATGCTGTTCATCAGGCTGCTGGTGACAGAGGTGGAGCCGGAACCCGAGCTTCCCAGACCCAGCATCGAGAGGGTGGAGTCCGGGTTGACCTGATGCACACTGCCGTCGGCGTCCTGCCGGTAGATCTGGGGCGAGACGCTGTAGGAATACTCGATGGAGGTGGCGTCATCCGCAATGGTGGACTCGTCGCTGTCGAGATATTTCTTTAAGGAAGTGAGGTCGTTGGACGTCAGGCCCGACACCATCTTGGTGATGAGCTGGCGGACCGAGACCATTCCCTCCACGCCGCCGGAGGTGTCCTTTTTGCCGTCCTCGTCGGTGGGCAGGCCGGTGGCTGTGGTGCCGCCGCTGCTGCCCGAGGACAGAAAGCTCGTGATGTCCACGCCGCTGCTCAGGATCTGCAGCGGGTATTCGCTCAGGGTGGAGCGCTCCATGTCGGCGATGTAGGCGTTGACGCCGGTGGACAGCGAGATGATGAGGGCGATGCCGATGATGCCGATGCTGCCCGCGAAGGCTGTGAGCAGGGTGCGGGCCTTTTTGGTGCGCAGGTTGTTGAAGCTCAGGGCCAGCGAGGTGAGCCACGACATGGACGAACGGCCCATGTTCTTATGGATGGGAGGGGCAAGCTTTGTGTCGTCCGGCTCGAAGGGGCGGGTATCGTCGGTGATAGCGCCGTCCCGCAGACGGACGATGCGGTTGGCATACTGCTCCGCCAGTTCGGGGTTGTGCGTGACCATGACCACGAGGCGGTCTTTTGCCACATCCTTCAGCAGCTCCATGACCTGGATGCTCGTCTCGCTGTCCAGTGCGCCGGTGGGCTCGTCGGCCAGCAGGATGTCGGGGTTGTTGACGAGGGCGCGGGCGATGGCCACGCGCTGCATCTGGCCGCCCGACATCTCGGTGGGGCGCTTGTGGAGCTGGTCCCCGAGGCCCACCTGCCGCAGCGCCTCGGCGGCACGGCGGCGGCGCTCAGCGCCCGACACGCCCGAGATGGTCAGGGCCAGTTCGACATTGGCGAGGACGGTCTGGTGGGGGATGAGGTTATAGCTCTGGAACACGAAGCCGACGGTGTGGTTGCGGTAGGAGTCCCAGTCCCGGTCGGTGTAGCGGCGGGTGGAGATGCCGTTGATGATGAGCTCGCCGCTGTCGTAGCGGTCGAGGCCGCCGATGATGTTGAGCAGCGTGGTCTTGCCCGAGCCGCTGGGGCCGAGGATGGCGACAAATTCGCTGTCGCGCAGGTTGAGGCTGACCCCGTTGAGCGCTGCCTGTGTCAGATCGCCGGTGGTGTATTTCTTTTCGATATTGATAAGCTGAAGCATTGGCCTGCCTTTCCGGCAGCAGAACGGGGAAGTGTCTGCTGGCCTATTCCGCCCGGCATTTGTGGACGGAGAGGGAAACATAGTATCTGCTTGATTTTATCAGAAGAATATGAACAATTTATGTCGTAACGGGTGCCAAGTTCTGTGTTTTCTGCCGAAGGATGGAAAAGCGCTGCATCCTGCGCGGAAAAGCGTCCCAAATCAGGAGAATGCGGCAGATGTGTCTTGATTTTTGGAGCGGTTGATGGTATTCTTGAGACAGTATCCATGTTAATATCTTCAGTGTTCCAAAATTCGACGAAAACTGACGCAAATTTGTCGTTGCAACTCCTTTCGACGCTCCATACAATTTTATACAGTATCGTATAAAATGGCTTGTCCGGCATAAGTGGAAGGGCCGGACAGATGGGGCAAGGAGGATGCAGAATGAAACAGGATATCCCGTTGGTGAGGAGATTTTCGACGCTGGAACCGTATCAGGAGGCGTATACCCTTGCCTGTTCTCTGGAGACGGAGGGACAGGGCTGCTGGCTGACCGTGAGCCGGACAAAGGCTCCGGACGACCCGGTAGACACAGCCCGTACATGGGTCCCGGCCCCGGAAGAGGAGTGCGGACGGCTGCTGCAGTTTTTGTATGAGAATTCGGTCCAGCCGGAGCTGTGGCAGGATGTTATTTCCTGCTGGTATCCGCAGGCGAAGCAGGCAGAACACCTGCAGGAAGGGAGGCGCGTCGTGTGAGCTATGAGGAACAGGACGTCATATGGCGCGTAGCGCTGGCCAGCTATGACCCCAGAGAGATGCGGGTATGGACACGCTATCTCGAGGAGCGCAACCCGGCCATCCGCTGCACGGGCTACCGCAGCAGCCGGACGCTGCTGGAACGGCTCGAGCAGGGCGATGTGGACGTTCTGGTGCTGGGCGGCAGACTGGAGGACATGGACAGCATCCAGTTTCTGCCCAGGATACGCGGCCTTGCCCGCAAGCCTCTGGTGCTTCTGCGGGACGACGGACGCAACGAGAAGTCGGCTGTGGAGAGCCTGAGTCAGGAGGATGCATGCTACCTCATCCGTCAGGCCACACTGGAAGATATGCTGCAGGAGCTGCGCGCCCCGGCCCACCGCCCGGCGGAGAGCCTGGAAAAGCGCTGCGAGCGCATCTATCTCAGCTGGGGCGTGAGCACCTGCGACGCCAACAAGCGCTACCTGACCGGTGCGCTTCGGGTGATGATGGGCTCTGACCACCGTCTGGCCATCCGCAAGGAGATATTAGGGCCGGTGGCAGAGGAATACGGTCTCACCGTGGCGGCTGTGGACAGCGCCCTCCGGCGGCTGCTGGAGACGCTGGACGAGACCGGTACCCAGACATGGCGGGATTTTCGAAAAGAGTATGGCTTAGAGCGCAGGAAGGTGACCATCGGCCGCCTGCTTTATGCGCTGGAAAGTAGACTGAGTCAGCAGTGAGGTGCTGACCACACGACGCGGAGGTAGAGCAGAATGCGCAGGCGAAACGATGGAGCAGGAGCCTCCCCTCAGGAGGAGTTTGGGGATGTGTGCTTCCATGCCCTTGGCATCATCGACCAGAACCGGGAGTATCTGCAGATGCATCTGCTGGCGTCGGCCGACCTGCCCACCCGGCAGGCACTTTCAGACATCCAGATAGAGTCTGCCCGGCTGGACCGCACGGTACGCAATGCCATAACACTTTATCAGCTGGAAAATGAAGAGCTGAGTGAGCTGCAGCCTCTGGACCTGTGCGGTCTGCTGGAAAAGGCGGGGCGTCTGGCCCCGGACATCCAGCGGTCGCTGGAAATAACGCTCACGACGGAGAGCGGGGGCATCGAGCACTGCGCCGTCATGGGCGTCCCCGATGAGGCCGAACAGCTGCTGCTCCACCTCATCTCCAACGCGCTGCGGGCCTGCGATGCAGGCGGCAGGGTGTGGGTGAGCCTGAAACAGAAAAAGACGGGCGTCGCGCTCCGGGTAGAAGACAACGGCTGCGGCCTGATGGAGGAAGACCCCATCGAGAACAACCGCCGTTTCCTCAGCGGCGCAAAGCTGGGCCTCCGCATCTGCAAGCTCATCTGCCGCCGTGCAGGCTGGAAGCTGACGCTGACGGCCCGGCCGGGCGGCGGCACCCGGGCGCAGGTGGTGTTCCCGCTGGCCTCCTGCGAGGACATCCCGCCGGAAATGGAACTCCACTCCAGCGAGGAGAACGACATCCGCACAGCGCGGTTCGCAAGCCGGGCGGCACAGGAGATCCTTCTGCTGCGGAGATATTGAACGAGACAAAAAGGCATCTGCAATGCGGCCGGGACGGCGCAGCGCAGATGCCTTTGCTTTGTGTGCGGGACAGGGAAGAGAGCAGAAAAATTGACAGACGGTAAAGAATCTTAGTAGAAACAGCCCGAAATTCACAGAAAAGTTTGCGAAATTAACAAAATGTTTAACTTTGAAAGGTGATTTTACTGTTTTTAAGGTGTAAAATAATCCCGAATGATTGATTGTCAGCCGGATTTGGTTTATAATACCCGTGTATGCGAGTCTGAAATTTGATTCGTTAGCAAACAACTTCTGCCCGGGCCGGAGAGCCCTGTGTGCAGAGGGAGAGTGCATTGTCCTTCAGGAGGAAAAACAACTGTGAGAGTAGGTCTTGACATCGGCAGCACTACCATCAAATGCGTGGTGCTGGATGAAAACGATACCCTTTTATATTCGACGTATGAGCGCCACTACAGCCACATTCTGGAAAAGGCGCAGGAGCTGCTGCGCCGCATCGACGCAGAGCAGCTGCATGGCCGGAAAGCGCTGCTCAGCATCTCCGGCTCCGCCGGCATGGGCCTGGCCGACAGCTGCGGCGTGCCTTTCGTGCAGGAGGTGTTCTCCACCCGCGTGGCGGTCAAAAAGTTCGTCCCTGCGACGGACTGCGTCATCGAGCTGGGCGGTGAGGATGCAAAGATCCTGTTCCTGACCAACGGCACCGAAGTCCGCATGAACGGCAGCTGCGCCGGCGGCACGGGCGCTTTCATCGACCAGATGGCGACGCTGCTCAAGATGGGTGCCGATGAGATGAACAAGGCGGCCGAACAGGCCACCCGTACATACACCATCGCATCCCGCTGCGGCGTTTTCGCCAAGAGCGACGTGCAGCCCCTCATCAATCAGGGCGCAAAGACCGAGGACATCGCGGCCAGCATCTACAAGGCCGTGGTCAACCAGACCATCGCCGGTCTGGCACAGGGACGCCCCATCCAGGGCAATATCCTCTATCTGGGCGGTCCGCTGACTTTCAGCACCGTGCTGCGCAAGAGCTTCGACGAGGCACTGGGCGTCACCGGCACCTGCCCCGAGAACAGCCTGCTCTACGTCGCGCTGGGCGCTGCCCTCTACGCCGACAAGGAGTTCGTCCTCTCGGACGTGGCCGCTGCGCTGGATGAGTACGCCGCCACGGCGACCTACGCCAGCGAGCCGCCCCTTTTCGCCAACAAGGAAGAGTACGAGGCATTCCATGCCCGCCATATGTCCCACAGCGTGCCGCGGGTGGCGTTCAGCGCCCAGTGCGGCCCGGTGCATATCGGCATCGACTCCGGCTCCACCACCGTCAAGCTGGTGGTCGTGGACGAGCAGAGCCAGATCCTCTACACCAACTATCAGCCGAACCTCGGCAACCCGCTGCCCCTTATCCGGCAGCAGCTGCTGAAGATCTATAAAGAGCACCCCGGCCTCAAGGTGGCCAGCGTGACCACCACCGGCTACGGCGAAGAGCTGGTCAAGAACGCCTTCCGCTGCGACTTCGGCCTCGTGGAGACCGTGGCCCACTTCACGGCAGCAAAATACTTCATGCCGGACGTGGACTTCATCATCGACATCGGCGGTCAGGATATGAAGTGCTTCAAGATCGAGGATGGTGCTATCAGCAACATCTTCCTGAACGAAGCCTGCTCTTCCGGCTGCGGCAGCTTTTTGCAGACCTTCGCGCAGGCACTGGGCTACGACGTCAAGGAGTTCGCGGCCCTCGGCCTCTTCGCCGACCGCCCCGTGGACCTGGGCAGCCGCTGCACCGTCTTTATGAACAGCTCGGTCAAGCAGGCCCAGAAGGACGGCGCGTCCATCGAGAATATCTCGGCGGGCCTGTCCATCAGCGTCGTCAAGAACGCGCTGTACAAGGTCATCCGTGCGTCCAGCCCCGAAGAGCTGGGCCGGAAGATCGTCGTGCAGGGCGGTACCTTCTACAATGAGGCCGTCCTCCGCGCCTTCGAGAAGGAGATGGGCGTCGAGGTCATCCGCCCCGACATCGCCGGTCTGATGGGCGCTTACGGTGCGGCCCTCTTCGGCCTGCGCCAGTGCCGCAAGAACGGCCAGACCACCTCCGCCATGATGAGCGAGGAAGAGCTGGAGAGCTTCGACCAGAAAGTCGTCAGCGTCAAGTGCGGCGGCTGCGGCAACCACTGCCAGCTCACCGTCAACACCTTCGCCGATGGCCGCAAGTTCATTTCCGGCAACCGCTGCGACAAGCCCGTCACCGGCAAGAGCGAGGACAACAGCCTCAACCTCTACGCCTACAAGCAGCAGCTTCTGGCCAGCTATAAGCCCGTGGCCGGAAAGCGCGGCTCCATCGGCATCCCGCTCTGCCTGAATATGTACGAGCTGCTGCCCTTCTGGTACGCCTTTTGGACCAAGCTGGGCTTTGCCGTCCACACCAGCCCGGTGTCCAGCCGCGGCCTCTATCTGGCCGGTCAGGCTACCATCCCCAGCGACACCGCCTGCTTCCCGGCCAAGCTCAGCCATGGCCACATCAAGGCCCTGACCCAGATGCATCTGGACGCCATCTTCTACCCCTGCCTGACCTACAACATCGACGAGGGTCTGGGCGACAACCACTACAACTGCCCCGTCGTGGCCTACTATCCCGAAGTCCTCGCCGGCAACTGCCCCGAGCTGGAAGGCCAGAAGTTCATCTACGACTACGTCGGCATCCATCGCCCGAAGGATTTCGTCCACAAGATGGCGAAGGACGTGCTGCCCAAGTATTTCGGCGGCATCTCTGAGAAGGAAGTGCAGGAGGCTGCCAACGCCGCCTACGCTGAGTATGAAGCCCACATGGCACAGATCCGGGTCAAGGGCAGCGAGATCATAGATGAGGCCCGCCGCCAGGGCAGGCGGATCATCGTGCTGGCCGGACGCCCCTACCATGTGGACCCGGAGATCAACCACGGCATCGACCACCTCATCACCCGCCACGGCGCGGCGGTGGTCACCGAGGACAGCATCTCCAACCGCGTGGAGAAGTTCCCCACCAGCGTGCTGAATCAGTGGACCTACCACAGCCGCCTGTATGCCGCCGCCAAGTACTGCACCACCCAGAAGGATATGGACCTGGTGCAGCTGGTGTCCTTCGGCTGCGGCGTGGACGCCATCACCACCGACGAGACCCGCGAGATCCTGCAGGAGGGCGGCAAGCTCTACACCCAGCTGAAAATTGACGAGATCACAAACCTGGGCGCTGTCAATATCCGCCTGCGCAGCCTGTTCGCCGCGCTGGATGAGCGAGACGAAGATAAGAAGTAACATAGGAGGAACCTATGGAATACAATTACCCCAAATTCACCCCGGAGATGAAGAAGACCCACACCATCCTCATCCCCAACATGGCCATCACCCAGTTCCGCCTGCTGGAATACGCCCTGCGCTACGACGGCTACAAGTGCGAGATTCTTGGCAACTGCGGCAGCGCTGTGGCGCAGCTGGGCCTGAAATATGTCCACAACGACACCTGCTATCCGGCACTGCTGGTCATTGGCCAGTTCCTCGACGCGCTGAACAGCGGCAAGTACGACCTCGAGCACACGGCCCTGCTCATCACCCAGACGGGCGGCGGCTGCCGTGCCTCCAACTACATCCACCTGCTCCGCAAGGCGCTGGTCAAGGCAGGCTATCCGAACATCCCGGTGGCCAGCCTGAACTTCTCGGGCCTCGAGAAGGACAGCGGCTTCCAGATGACTCTGCCTCTGGCCCGCCGGGCCATCGCCAGCGTGTTCTACGGCGATATGCTCTGCGCCCTGCGCAATCAGGTCGCTCCGTATGAGAACGAGAAGGGCGCTGCCGATAAGATGGTAGACCTCTGGGTCCAGCGTCTGGGCCGTGTGCTGCTGGCGGGCAAGGGCTTCACCTCCCGTGAGATGAAGCACACCTTCCCCCTCATCGCAAAGGACTTCAAGTCCATTCCCGTCACCCGTGTGCCGAAGGTCAAAGTCGGCGTCGTGGGCGAAATTTACGTCAAGTACAGCCCGCTGGGCAACAACGACCTGCAGAAGTTCCTCGAGAGCCAGGACTGCGAGGTCAACTTCCCGGGTCTGATGGGCTTTGTGCAGTACTGCATCTTCAACATGGGCGAGGACCATGTCCTCTACGGCGGCAAGCTGGCCATGAAGATGGGTACCGACCAGCTGCTCAACTGGCTGGACAGCGTGGAGCGCTCCATGCTCAAGGCCGAGGCGGACGCCGGTTTCTACGCCCCCGGCCCCTTCAAGGAGCTGGTGGAAAAGCCCGAGGGCATCATCTCTCTGGGTGCCAAGATGGGCGAGGGCTGGCTGCTGACGGCTGAGATGATCGAACTGGTACAGGGCGGTTACGGCAACATCGTCTGCGCACAGCCTTTTGGCTGCCTGCCGAACCACATCGTGGGCAAGGGCATGGTAAACAAGATTCGCGCGATGTACCCCGGCGCCAACATCACCCCCATCGACTACGACCCCAGCGCCACCAGGGTCAATCAGGAGAACCGCATCAAACTGATGCTGGCCGTAGCAAAGGAGCGTCTGAACGCCCCTGCCGAGGCGAAGCCCCTGACCGCCGAGGAGATCGCGGGCGGTGCGCCCAGCCTGTCCCACGTCTGAGAAACTACAGAAGAAACAAAGAAGCCGCACGGTACAGCTTTTCGCTGTACTGTGCGGCTTTTCTTATGCGCCGGAGCGCTTATTTCTTGTGATACTTGCGGTCTTCCTGCTCATAGGCGGGCTCGCAGGTGAGGTACATCCCCAGACGCTTGATGGTGTCCGTATCCACGCTGGACAGGATGACCGTGGAGTGCATGTCGCAGCCCTTGAGCTTGGAGAGCTGCTGCAGAGCGACAGCAGCCGTCTCATTCTCGGCGGCAGAGCTGGACAGCGCGATCAGGATCTCATCGGTGTGCAGGCGGGGATTCCGGCTGCCGAGGTAGTTGGTCTTGAGGGTCTGGATGGGCTCGATGGCGCGGGCGGAGACCAAATCGATCTCATGGTCGATGCCGGCCAGCTTCTTGAGGGCATTGAGCAGGGCAGAAGAGGCTGCGCCCAGCAGGGGACCGTTCTTGCCGGTGACGACGGTGCCGTCCGGCAGCTCGATGGCGGCAGCGGGTGCGCCGCCGGTGCGCTCGGCCACGGCGTGAGCCTGCTTTTCCACGGCACGGTCGCCGACAGCCAGACCGGCCTGATTCAGCAGCAGCTCCAGCTTGAAGATCTCACTGTCCACGTTCTTGCCGGTCTTGTGGTCGCAGAGAGCCTTGAAGTAGCGGCGGATGATCTCGTTGCGGGAGGCCTCGCGGCAGACTTCGTCGTCCACGATGCAGTTGCCGGCCATGTTCACGCCCATGTCCGTGGGGGACTTGTAGGGGCTCTTGCCCGCGATGAGCTCGAACATCGCGTTGACCACCGGGAAGATCTCGATGTCGCGGTTGTAGTTGACGGTGGTGACGCCGTAGGCCTCCAGATGGAAGGGGTCGATCATGTTCACGTCGTTCAGGTCGGCGGTAGCGGCCTCGTAGGCGAGGTTGACCGGGTGCTTGAGGGGCAGGTTCCAGATGGGGAAGGTCTCAAACTTGGCATAACCGGCCTTGACGCCCCGCTTGTGCTCGTGGTAGAGCTGGGACAGGCAGGTGGCCATCTTGCCGCTGCCGGGGCCGGGGGCCGTGATGACGACGAGGGGACGCTGAGTCTCGATGTAGTCGTTCTTGCCGTAGCCCTCGTCGCTGACGATGCGGGCCACGTCGTTGGGGTAGCCGGGGATCTTATAGTGGCGGAAGGTGCGCACGCCCACGCTGTTCAGCTTGTGCTCAAAGGCTTCGACCTCGGGGGCGGCGGTGTACATGGTCACGCAGACGCTGCCCACGAACAGGCCCATGCCCTGGAAGGCGTCGATGAGGCGGAGAACGTCGAGGTCGTAGGTGATGCCGTAGTCGCCGCGCACCTTGCTGCTGATGATGTCCTGCGCGCTGATGACGATGACGATCTCGGCCTGCTCCTTGAGCTGCAGCAGCATCTGCAGCTTGGAGTCCGGCTCAAAGCCCGGCAGCACGCGGGAGGCGTGGTAGTCGTCGAACAGCTTGCCGCCAAACTCGAGGTAGAGCTTGTTGTCGAACTGTGCGATGCGCTCCCGGATGTGCTGGGACTGCATCTGAAGATATTTCGCGTTGTCAAAGCCTTTTTTCATGGAATGCTCCTCTTCCTGATTCTACAACTTCATCTCCGGCACGTCGGTGGTGCGGCGGGCCGAAGTATCACACAAACATCTTATAGTATAGCATACGACAGGCTTCGGCGCAATTATTTTTTGAGGGCTTCCTCGTGCTCCAGGTGCTCAAATTCTTCCAGCTCCTCGATGTCCTCTTTCAGGAACATCAGGCAGAAGCTGATGAAGAGCAGCAGGCAGGACAGCCAGATGGCCCGGCTGCCCATGGGGGCCAGTGCAAGGCTGCCAAGGCCGGCACCCAGCGCGAACAGGAAGATGATGGCGAAGTAGTGAAGCGCCTTGCCGAAGGCTTTGGTGCTGCCGCCCACCAGCCATGCGCAGAGGGAGTCCATGCCGCTGCGCAGATTGCCGATGCACATGGTGCTGGCGAAGGCATAGCCGTTCACCTTGCGGAAGGATTGTACCTGCATGGCGCAGGAGAAGGAAACGAGGGAGTTGGCCAGAAGATTCAGCTCCTGCGGCAAAAAGCCCACGACAAAGAGCAGCAGGATCTCGAACAGCACCACCAGCTGACGCCAGTGGAGCCACTGCATCCGCTTGAGCTTGAGGCGGATGAACTCGGCCACAAAAATGCCCAGCGCAAAGGCGCAAAGGGGCATCAGGTAGCGCAGTGCCTCGCCCCACTCGCCCGCAAACAGCTTGACGGCCATCAGCACGATGTTGCCGGTCTGGGCGTTGGCGAAGACCTTGCCGCGGTATAAATAGGTATAAACATCCTGTAAGCCGCCCGAGACGGAGAGAAACAGAGCGGTGATAAAAGCTTCGGACATCTGTCCGTGAGGTTTGAGAGATGGCATAAAAGCTCCTCCTTATATCCAGAAAATAATTCCATGCCATACTATAGCGCAAAACCGGCGTTTTGTCAAAAACTGCGCCATATTTTTTATAGATAATGACGATTCCGGGCGGGTATCGCAGGATGCGCTTTGTTTTGCAATGCGGCGCAGACTGTGGTAGAATACATAAAACAGCTTTTTTCAGGAGAAGGAGGGGCTTTCTGTATGCCCAATATCATCGAGATCACGGATTTCCACGCGCCGGAGCTGGACCCTTATGCCCGGCTGACCCAGAACCAGCTGCGCAATCGCCTCGAGCCGGAGAAAGGCATCTTCATCGCCGAGAGCCCCAAGGTCATCGACCGTGCGCTGGACGCAGGCTACAAGCCCGTGTCTCTGCTGATGGAGCGCAAGCAGATCACCGGCCCGGCAGCGGGCATCCTGAGCCGCTGCGGCGACGCGCCGGTGTACACGGCAGATCGGGAGATGCTGGCAGAGCTCACCGGCTTTGAGCTGACCCGGGGCGTCCTCTGCGCCTTCCGCCGCCCGGCACCCCGCCCGGTGGAAGAGCTCTGCAAAAACGCCCGCCGGGTGGCCGTGCTGGAGGGCATCGTGGACTCCACCAATGTGGGGGCCATCTTCCGCTCGGCGGCGGCACTGAACATGGACGCTGTCCTCATCAATCCCTCCTGCTGTGACCCGCTCTGCCGCCGCGCCGTCCGCGTCAGCATGGGTACGGTGTTCCAGGTACCCTGGGGGCAGCTGGGCGAGACCCCGGCAGACTGGCCGGAGAAGGGGATGGACATTCTCCACTCCCTCGGCTTCAAGACCGCCGCGATGGCCCTCAGTGACCGCTCGGTGAGCATCGACGACGAGCAGCTTGCGAAAGAGCCGAAGCTTGCCATCGTGCTTGGCACCGAGGGCGACGGCCTCGCCGCCGACACCATCGCTTCCTGCGACTACACGGTCAAGATCCCCATGTCCCACGGTGTGGATTCGCTGAATGTCGCTGCCGCCAGCGCCGTTGCGTTCTGGCAGCTGGGCAAACAATAAACGAAAAAGGAATGCCTCCCCGCCGGGGAGGCATTCCTTTTTATGCTCAGATACTTGCTAAGAATCGCTCAAAGCCTGCACGGCCAGCCTCGTCCAGCTTGTAGACACCGGCATCCACCAGCACCTGCTCAAACACATGGCCCACCTCGTCCTGCAGGATCAGATGGACGTTATCGGCGTTCAGCTCGGGGTGGCGGTCCAGGATGTCCTGAGCCCACTCCGCGTGCTTCTGCAGGGCCTCGGGGTACCCGGCGGTGGGAGCCCGGGCCACCAGCAGGTCGGCCAGGTCAAAGAGCTCCTGCTTCAGGCGGCTGGGCAGAACGGCCAGACCCATGACCTCGATGAGGCCGATGTTCTCCTTTTTGATGTGGTGGAGCTTTGCGTGGGGGTGATAGACGCCCAGCGGATGCTCCGGCGTGGTGATGTTGTTGCGCAGCACCAGATCCAGCTGGAACTTGCCGTCCCGCATCCGGGCGATGGGGGTGATGGTGTTGTGGGGTTCGCCGTCGGTCTCGGCGTAGACAAAGCAGCTCTCGTCGGTGTAGCCCCGCCATGCGGTCAAAATCTGATCGGCCAGCTCCACAAGGCGCTCGTCGTCGGCACAGGTGAGGCGGATGCAGCTCATGGGCCAGTGGACGATGCCGGCGTCCACGTCTTCAAAGCCGGGGAAGACCCACTTCTTCTCGATGGGCGCTTTGGCCATGGCGAACTCGTAGTGGCCGCCCTGGAAGTGGTCGTGGCTTAGGATGCTGCCGCCCACGATGGGCAGGTCGGCGTTGCTGCCCACGAAGTAGTGGGGGAAGAGGGCCACGAAGTCCAGCAGTTTGCGGAAGGTGGCACGCTCGATCTTCATGGGGGTGTGCTGGCTGTTAAAGACGATGCAGTGCTCATTGTAGTAGACATAGGGGCTGTACTGGAAATTCCACGCACTGTCGTTGATGGTCAGCGGGATGATGCGGTGATTTTCCCGGGCGGGATGGTTCAGTCGACCGGCATAGCCCTCGTTCTCCACGCAGAGCTGGCACTTGGGGTAAGCGCTCTGAGGAGCCAGCTTTGCGGCTGCGATGGCTTTGGGGTCTTTTTCGGGCTTCGACAGGTTGATGGTGATGTCGAGGTCGCCATAAGGAGTCCGGGTCACCCACTTGACGTCCCGCTTGATGCGGTAGCGGCGGATGTAATCGGTGTCCTGGCTGAACTTGTAGAACCAGTCGGTGGCGGCCTGGGGGCCGTCGGTCTCGTACCGCTCTTCGAAGTTGGCGCGGACGATGCTGGGGCGGGGCGTCAGCACACCCATGAGCCGGGTGTCGAAGAGGTCGCGGGCCGTGGGGCTGTCGTCGCAGACGCCCCGGGCGACGGCATCGTCCACCAGCGTTTTCAGAATGCTCTCGAGGTCGGCATAGCAGACGTCGCCCTCCGGCTCTGTGAAGCTGTCGAGCTGCATGGTCATGAGCAGCTGGTTGCGGATGTAGATCTCGTCGTCAGGCAGGATGAGGCCGGTGTCCAGACCGTAGTTGACGAGCTGCTGGATGGCAGTGGAGATCACAGGACAGCGCCTCCTTCCGGGCGGATGGAAAGGACGTGGCAGCGGCCCTCGCCGAGGATGGCTTCCATACCGGCCTTGAACTCATCCAGCATCTCCACAGGCACGAAAGCCTGCACCGTGCCGGCGAAACCGCCGCCGTGGACGCGGACAGCGCCCTTATCGCCCAGCAGATGCTTGGCGGCTGCGATGGCCACGCCCACTTCCTGATGCTCCTTGTAGCCTGCGGGGATGACGTTCTGCAGATACTCCCAGCTGCTGCGGCCGGACTCGTTCACGAGGCAGAGGAAGGTGTCGAAGTCGCCATCGTGGAGTGCGGCCACCTGCTTTGCCACACGGTCATTGTCGGCGTAGACGTGGAAGGCGCGGAGGACGGCGCGGTCGCCGCACTGCCTGCGGCACTCGGGCAGCTTTGCAAGGAAGGTCTCGAACGGCACATCCCGCAGCACCTCGCCGCCGCAGACAGCGGCCACGGCGCGGCACTCAGCCGGGATGGCGGCGTACTCGTCGGTCAGATCGGCGTGGTCTGCGCCGGAGTCGAGGATGCAGAGGGCCAGACCAGCCTTGGAGAAGTCCACAGCCACCGGTTCCACGACAGGCTTTGCGGGGCTGGCGAAGTCGATGGTAATGATGTTGCCCACGCTGGAAGCCATCTGGTCCATCAGGCCGCAGGGCTTGCCGAAGTAGACGTTCTCAGCCCACTGGCCGATCTGCGCGATGGCGATGGGGGAGACCTTCTCGGTCATGAAGCAGTCGTTCAGGATGACGCCGATGAGCACCTCAAAGGCGGCAGAAGAGGAAACGCCGCTGCCCTTCGGCACGTTGGAAGAGACGTAGACGTCCAGACCGGCCAGCTTTGCGCCCCGCTGGGTGAAGGCGGCGCACTCGCCGCGCAGCAGGGCGGCGGTGGTGTTCTCCTCTTCCTTGCGGGCCTCGAGGTCATTCAGATCAATGACGCACAGATCATAGCCCTCGCTCTGGACGCGGAGCTGGTTCTTATCGTTGGGGGCTGCGGCGGCGATCATGTCGATGTTCACGCTGCCGGCCAGCACCCGGCCATGCTGGTGGTCGGTGTGGTTGCCGCCGATCTCGGTGCGGCCCGGTGCGCTGTAAAGGCCGGCCTCAGCGTGGGAGCCAAAGGTCTTTTCCAGCCCGTCCAGCACAGCGGCGTAACGGGCGGCTTCAGAGGCCGTCTCGGCGGGAGCACAGCAATACAGGGAGGCGAGGCGTGCGGCGTGGACGCCGTCGGACAGCTCCTGCTTCCATACGGGAATGGACTTCATCATGGAATCTTCCTCCTGACAGACAGATACTTTTTTATTTCGTGTGGGCGATACAGCCCGCTTCTAATCCTATAGTAAAGGATTTGTCTGGAAAAAACCATGTGTTATTGTTGCATTTCAATGAAAAGTTGCAAAAAATCCCCTCCGGGGCTGTCCGGCGGGGATGCAGAATAAAAATCTCGGATAAATTACAACTGAGACAAAAGTTTTTTCGAAACCGGAAAAGCATTGTGTAACTACGCCAAAACTTCCCGCTGCCGCGTCCCGGCGGGGGAGCGAGCCGCGATATGGAGAAACCTTACTGCGGCGGGCAGTGCAAAAGAAAAGGCCGCGCTCTACTTTTCCAGCGGAGCGCGGCCTTCTTGTTAAGGGAAGAAAATTATGATGTCAGGCGGAAGGCGAGGGAGCAGCGCCCTCCGGCCCGGGAACACAGGGAAAAATCACTGCATCAGGCTGCAGACGGCCTCGGCGTAAGCGGCGGGATCATCCACGGGCAGGCCCTCGATGAGCTGTGCCTGTGCGTAGAGCAGAGCGCTGTACTTCTTGAGCTTCTCGGTATCGCCAGCCTCCTGTGCGGCTTTCAGCACAGCGAAGACGGGGTGGTTGACGTTCAGCTCCAGCACCTTGTCGCTCTTGACGCCCTCACTGCCGGGCTGCTTGGAGAGGACTTTCTCCATCTCGATGGACAGCGGGCCGTCGGCGGACAGGCAGACGGGGTGGTCCTTCAGGCGGGTGGAGACTTTGACCTCCTTGACCTTGCCGTCCAGAGCGTCCTTCATGGCGTCAAACAGAGCCTTGTTGGCGGTGGTGGCCTCTTCGGCGGCCTTCTTCTCGTCCTCGGTCTCAAGGCCCAGATCGCCGCTGTTGACGTTCTTGAACTCGACGGTGCCGTCCTTGCCCTCGGCATCCTTGCGGGGATAGGTGCGCATGATCTGCAGGCAGAACTCATCCACATCCTCGGTCAGGAGCAGGACGTCATAGCCCTTGTCCATGACCAGCTCAGCAGCAGGCAGCTTTGCCAGACGGTCGGTGGAGTCGCCGGCGGCGAAGTAGATGTACTTCTGCTCGGCGGGCATCTTGTCCACGTACTCCTGCAGAGTGACCATCTTCTGCTCCTTGGCAGACCAGAACAGCAGCAGGTCGCGCAGCAGCTCGGCGTGCATCCCGTAGTCGGAGTATGCGCCGAACTTCAGCTGACGGCCAAACTCCTTCCAGAAGCTCTCGTACTTCTCGCGGTCGTTGGCCAGCATGGCGTGGAGCTCGTTCTTGATCTTCTTTTCCAGAGCGTTGTGGATGAGCTTGAGCTGATTGTCCTTCTGCAGCATCTCACGGCTGATGTTCAGGCTCAGATCCTGGCTGTCCACGATGCCCTTGACGAAGCTGAAGTAGTCGGGCAGCAGGTCGGCGCACTTCTCCATGATGAGGACGCCGGATGCGTACAGAGCCAGACCCTTTTCGTAGTCCTTGGTGTAGAAGTCATAGGGGCGGTGGCTGGGCACGAAGAGCAGGGCGTTATAGTTCGCAGTACCCTCGGTGCGGCTCACGATGACGCGGGCAGGGTCGGCGTAGTCGCTGAACTTATCCTTGTAGAAGTTTGCATACTCCTCGTCGGTGACTTCGCTCTTCTGCTTCTTCCAGATAGGCACCATGCTGTTCAGAGTTTCCAGCTCGGTGTAGGTCTCCCACTCGGGCTTGTAGTCGTCGGGCTTGGGGTCGGGTTCGGGCTTCTGACGGCTCTTTTCGCGCTCCATCTGGATGGGGTAGCGCACATAGTCGCTGTACTTCTTGACGATGGCCACGATGCCGTACTCGTCGAGGAAGTTGTCGTAGTTGTCGGTCTCCGTGTCGGGCTTGATGTGGAGGATGATGTCGGTACCGGCAGTCTCCTTCTCAGCAGGCTCAAGCTCATAGCCGTCAGCACCGCTGGACTCCCACTGCCAGGCCTCGTCGGAACCGTAAGCCTTGGAGATGACCGTCACTTTGTCGGCCACCATGAAGGCAGAGTAGAAGCCGACACCGAACTGACCGATGATGTCGATGTTCTCGTCCTGGTTGTCCTTCTTGAAGTCGAGGGAGCCGGAGTGGGCGATGGTGCCGAGGTTCTGCTCCAGCTCTTCCCGGGTCATGCCGATGCCGTTATCGGAGATGGTCAGAGTGCGGCTGTCCTTGTCGCGGGTGAGCAGGATGCGGAAATCGCCTTTGTTCATGCCGACAGAAGTGTCGGTCAGGCTCTTATAATACAGCTTGTCGATGGCGTCCGAAGCGTTGGAGATCAGCTCGCGCAGGAAAATTTCCTTGTTGGTGTAGATGGAGTTGATCATCATGTCCATCAGCTTTTTGCTCTCGGCCTGAAATTCTTTTTTCGCCATAATACAAAACCTCTTTTTATCAGATTCAATGCCAGCACCCAGAGCGCATGACTGCTTGCGGGAGCTTAGCACTCATAACTTTCGAGTGCTAATATACACCGCTGAGAGACAAAAATCAAGGGGTTTCATAAAAAGTTCAAAAAACTTTCCTTTCGGGGCCAAAGCCGCCTTTACTTTCCCGCGCCAAAGCCGTATAATGGGCCGGAATGACAGACCTGTTTATAAGGAGGATGAAGGATGCAGCAGATAGAGCTGGAACTTGCAGGCGGCGGTGTGCTGACGGTTTCCCTGCGGGCGTCGCTGGACGCCATGCCCGCCGTGAAGCAGCGGCCTTTGGTGCTGGTGGTGCCGGGCGGCGGCTACGACCATGTCAGCCCCCGGGAGGGCGACCCGGTGGCCCTGCAGTTTGCGGCGGCGGGTTATCACACCGCCGTGCTGACCTACAGCGTGGGGGAGGGAGCGCAGAACTACCGGCCTCTCCGACAGCTGAACGAAGCGCTGGCTCTGCTGCGGCAGAATGCGGGAGAGTGGCACATCCTGCCGGATAAGATCGCCGTCTGCGGCTTCTCGGCGGGCGGACATCTGGCCCTGTCCGGCGCGGTGCTGGACATTCCGGGCGAGACGGCCCAGCAGAGGCCCAATGCAGTGATCCTGGGCTACCCGGTCGTCACAGCAAGGGAGTTTGCCCACCGGGGCAGCTTCGTTCAGCTGGCGGGCAGCGAGGATGCTGCCGCACAGCAGGTGTTCACCCTGGAGGATAAGGTGACCTCCGACACACCGCCGGTCTTCGTCTGGCATACCATGGAGGATAAGACCGTTCCGGTGGAGAACACGCTTCTCCTGCTGGCCGCCCTGCGGAGGGCGGGCGTGCCGTGCGAGGCACATCTGTTCGAGAAGGGCGCTCACGGCACCAGCATCAGTACCGCCGAAGTGGATGCCGCCGACCCTCACCGCGCCCATTGGGTGGCTCTCTGCCTCGAGTGGCTGGGGGAGACGTTTGGGTTCAAATTGAGTTGAATTTGGACATTCCTACAAAAAATTCATAAATTTATGGTTGACCTGCCCAAGATTTGAGCGTATACTGGTCAGCGGAAACAAACGAGGAAGAAGGAAACATACATGGAAAAGAAGATCTCGGTCAAAGACCTGCTGATGCAGGCATTCCTGACGGGCTGGGAGCTCTCCGACAAGAGCATCGCGCAGGACGAATATCTGCAGAGCGCCATTCAGGTCATCGAAGTGCTGCAGGTGGAGCCGGAAAACGTCTACGCGGAAGAGGGCCTCGGCCTGACTGACGGCGACGAGGTAGACCATCTGGATGACCTGCTCCGGGCCGACGGCCAGTGGCTGTATTACGGCGTGGAGGCGGAGAATTTCTTCCTCATCCAGTGGTACCCGGACGAAGCATCCGCCAAGGCAAAACTGGCACAGCTCGAGGAGCTGGGCGACGGCAAGCAGTACCTCGTGGACCTGAGCCTCAAGCGCACGAACCCCACCGAGGCCGAGAATTTCGGCAATTCCAACCCGGTGCAGCTGCGGTCTTGATTGGTTCAACCTCTCCGTCATTGCTTCGCAATGCCACCTCCCCTATCGAGGGGAGGCTTTGGCATAGCGCAAAGTTTCGCCTCTTCGCCAGAGGCTCCCCTCGGTAGGGGAGCTGTCGAGCGATAGCGAGACTGAGAGGTTTATTTGTTATGAAAGGGAACTTTTCAATGCAGCTTTCTGATACGGAGCGTCAGTGCCTCACCGCCATTCTGGCCCAATATGACCAGCACCCCGAAGTGCAGCGGATGCGGGAATTTATCCAGCACGGCGATGTGACCACCTACCAGCACTGCAAGAATGTGGTGCTGGTGAGCTTCTGGCTCAACCGCCGCTTCCATCTGGGCGCGGATGAGACGTCGCTGGCTGTGGGGGCTTTCCTCCATGACTTCTATCTCTACGACTGGCACAAGCGCAGCTCTTTCCGGGGCCTGCGCCGCCTGTTCGAGATGCACGGCTTTGCCCATCCCGGCTCTGCCTGCGTCAATGCCGAGCGCTGCTTCGCCATCACCAGAAAAGAGCAGAACATCATCTCGAGCCATATGTGGCCCCTGACCTTCCGCCATGTCCCCACCTGCCGGGAGGCGGTCATCGTCTGCCTGGCCGACAAATACTGCGCCGTGCTGGAAAGTATGTTCCAGCGCACCCGGGTGGCCGATACGGACGCCGGGGAGAACGAATGGTAAGGGCCTTGTCTGATACGAAAATGAGCTGCTGCACGTTACGTGCAGCAGCTCATTTTTTATAATTTCTTATACCCCGCAGGCTCGTCGGCTTTGGCGCGGCGCTCCATCAGGTAGGTGTCCAGCCAGCGGCCATGACAGTCCCGGGCGATGCGTTCCCGCCGCCCCACCACCCGGAAGCCGCACTTCGTGTGGAGGCCGAGGCTGGCGGTGTTGTCCTGCAAAACAGTGGAGTGTAAGGTCCAGTAACCCTCTTTTTCCGACTCTTCGCAGAGGGCCGTCAACAGGCGGGAGCCGAGGCCCTGGCCCCGGAACTTCTCGCCGACGTAGATGCTCACCTCGGCCACGCCCCGGTAGCACCAGCGGGGGTCTACCCGCCGCAGTGCGGCCCAACCGGCCAGCTCGCCGCCGTCCAGAATGACGAGGCGGCATTCTTTGATGTGAAAGGCGTCCCACGCCGTGTAGGGCGGGCAGGTGGTCTGGAAGGTGGCGTGCTCCGTGGCGATGCCCTCTGAATAGATCTCGGACACAGCGCCCCAGTCTTCCGGCTCCATGGGCCGGATGGTGATATTGCTCATGATATTCTTTCCCGGCAGAGCGCCCCAATGCGCCCTGTATCATTCCTCTTATCTCAGTATAGCAGATGCAGCCCATCCGCGCAATGGCCGCTTATTCCAGCCCCGGCAGGGTGTCCAGCACCGGGATGCCCAGGCTGTGCAGGAAGGCTTTCTTTTCCTCGATGGCGGGGACGACGTCCAGCTCCGAGGGGGCGTGGGCGTCGCAGCCCACGATGGCCTTGACGGGGTACTCCGCCGCGATGTGCCAGAACTCGTCCCGGGTGTAGCCTAAAGAGCCGTCGGGGCGGTCCTTGCAGGGTCAGTCCGGCCATGTTGTACTCGAGGGGGATGTCCAGCCGCGCCGCTGCGGCACAGATGTCCCGGCAGGCTTTCTCGGCGTCGGCGTCGAAGGCCGTCACCCGGTTCAAAAAGAGGTCGGGGTGGGCCAGATACCGGTAAAGCCCCGTTTCCAGCGCTTCCACCACCTGTTCGGCATACCGTCTGCCGTGGGCCGTGGAGGGGCTGCCGCCGAAGCGGCTGGCTCTGGCGTCCTGCTCGTCGGTGGTGTCGTAGTGACAGCCGAGGATGAGATATTCGATGTCCAGCCGCTCCGTCTCTTCTCTGAGCCAGCCCAGATAGGCCGGGAAATATTCCGCCTCGAGGCCGATGCGGATGTGGAGCTTGTCGGCATATTTCTCCCGCAGCCTGCGCAGGGTCAGGACGTAATCGTCCAGCTGGGAGGGCAGCATCCGGATGCGGCTGACGAAGCCCGGCGTCGCGTAGGCCCAGGGGGTGTGGTCAGAAAACCCCAGCACCTTGTAGCCGCAGCGCAGGGCCGTGAGGATGTATTCCTCCTCGGTGCCTTCGGCGTGGCCGCAGCGGGTGGTGTGGGTGTGGTAATTGGTCAGCATGACAAGGCTCCCTCCCGGGCAGAAATTTTTTGACAATCAGCACCGTTGTGATACAATAGAATATAAATACCCGTTCGGGGCAGGGACTATTATAGACCTCTTTGCCGGAAAATGCAATGAAGGCTGCTCTGAAAAAGGAGAAATGAAGATGGATTGGAAACGAATCGCTGCCTCTGTGCTGATGCTCGGTGTCCTCGCCGTCCCGGCCTCAGCAGCCAGCATCACCCCCCAGACCACCATGAAGGAGATCCGCGACGACCCCGACATCAAGGCCAGCGGCCTCTATACATACACCTATGTGTGGGAGCGGGACTGCGAAAGGCTCTCCACCAGCCGCGACGACGAGACGCTGACCGAGGTGGTCGGCAAGACCTCCGCCGAAGCCTGCGCAGCGGGCCTCAACTATCTGGCGCAGGTCTACCACGACGGCACCCGGGTGACCTATCCGCTCTATTCGGAAGAGGAAATCGCCGCCGTGCCTGCCCGCGCTCATGCGGAGCTGTATTACTGCCCGGCCCAGCAGCCGGGGGCTAAGTTTGCCATCGTGCTGTCGGGCAACGCGCTCTACTACAGCGGCGAGCTGCGGGGCGGCGTGTCCACGGCGTGGGAGCTGCACGAGCAGGGCTATGCCGTCTTCTCGCTGCGCTACCGCATCGGATGGGAGGCCGGGGACGACGCTCCGCTGGAAGACCTGGCCCGGGCCATCCGCTTCGTGATGGACAATGCCGACACCTTCGGCGTCTCCACGGAAGACTACGCCCTGCTGGGCTACTCCTCCGGCGGACAGATCGCAGGCGTCTTCGGCAATGAGGAAAAGGGCTGGGGCCGCTACGGTGTGCCGAAGCCCGGCGTATTGCTGCTGGTCTACCCCATCAACAACTTCCTTGGGGCAAAGCCTGCCTACCATCTCCTGATGGATACCGACCGGCTGGAAAGACGCTACTATTCCTACACCGTCTCGAAGCTGGTGACGCCGGACTATCCGCCCACCTTCCTGTGGTACGGCAGGAATGACACCATGCTGAAAGCCTTCGTCTACCCCCTGCAGGGGCCGACCCTTGCAAAGGCACTGGAAGCCAGCGGCGTCCCCAACCGGGTGGAAGTTTACGACAACGCCAAACATGGCATCGGCATCGGCGTGGGGACGGACGCCGAGGGCTGGGTGGAACGTGCTGCCGAGTTCTGGCAGAGCGTTTCGGAATAACAGGAGGAAAAGAATATGTACGACTGGAATGAAGCTGTCCGCAGCCTGAATGTGGGCCTGCCCGACGACATCGCCCGGCTGAAAGCGGCCGGATATTATCAGGAGGCCATCGCCCGCATCGACCGGCTGCTGGCCGAGGACTGGACAAAGACCCAGAACGGCCCGGCATCCAACGGCATCGCCCCGCCGGAGGGGTATGTCCCGCCCGAGAACCCCACGCCCCACGGTGTGGACGCCCTGCGGGAGGCCCTGACTGTCCAGAAGGAGATCATGCGCCGGCTGCCCGGGGAATACTGCTGGACGGAAGCTGAGGCCATCGCCCGGATGCAGGAGCGGGTCAGGGACTTCACGGCAGAGGAATTTAAGAAGCTCGACTGGGAGGGCCGGATGGACTGGCGGTTCGTGGAAGGGGAGAAGCGGTATCAGGCCCGGTTCGCCGAGACGCTGCTGGCCACCCACACCGACCTCGCCGCCCGGAAGCTGACGCCGGACGCCCCCAACAACAAGAACGAAGAGCGTCACCGCCTCCACGAGAAGATGGAGCGGGAGGGGAGCGCCAGCGCCGACATCACCCTCCGCACCAGCATCCGGATGTCCGACGAAGCCTTCGCCGCCGCGCTGGAAAAGGCGAAAGCCGAGGGCAGAGATGCCGTCCACGTCCGGGCATGGCTGGCCCTGCCTGCCGCCTGCCCGTCCCAGAGCCATATCACGCTGGACCGCTTCACCGAGACGCCCGCCCATATCGCCGCCGAGGACGCGCCCCAGCGCACCGTCTGCTGGGAGGCCGACCTGACCGAGAACCGCACCTTCGGGGCCGAGTACAGCTACCGGGAGACGGCAGTCTACGCCGACCCGCTTTCCTTCACGCCCGACCCGGAGCAGCCGGACTTCTACACCGGCGAGGAAGCGCCCCACATCGTCTTTACGCCCTACCTGCGGGCGCTGGCGGCTCAGCTCACCGAGGGAATCACCAGCCCGGCGGAGAAGGCGAAGCGCATCTACGATTATGTCACCCTGAACGTCCGCTATCACTTCCAGCCCTCCTATTTCGTCCACGAGTCCATCGCCGAGAACTGCGCCCGCAGCCGCCGGGGAGACTGCGGCATCATGGCGCTGACCTTCATCACCCTCTGCCGCATCGCGGGCATCCCGGCCCGGTGGGAGAGCGGCTTTGCAGTGGCCCCGGGGGACGCGGGCTGTCACGACTGGGCGCGGTTCTACGTCGCCCCCAGGGGCTGGATGTATGCCGATTGCTCCTACGGTGCCTCCATGGCCCGCCGGGGCGATGAAGTGCTCCGCCGCCACTATTTCGGCAGTCTGGATACGGGCCGCATGGTGGCAAACAGCGCCTTTGAAGCGTCCTTCGACCCGCCGATGCTGGGCTTCCGCAGCGACCCCTACGACAACCAGAGCGGCGAGATGGAGGCCGACGGCGTGGGCCTGTACGGTGACGATACCGTGACCACTAAAGAAGTTTTGAAGTTTGAGGAAGTAGAATAAATGGAATTTCTCGCAATGCTGTACACCGTCCTGCTGGTGGCCATCTGCCTGATGATGGCGCTGCTGCTCTTCCGCAGCGGACGCCCCACCGGCGGGCTGGACGAAGCCGACTGCGAAGAGCTGAAAGACTGGCTCGAAGAGCAGCTGGCCGCTCAGGCCAGAGAGTTCAACGCCCGTCAGGACGCCATCGCCCAGCAGAACTACGCCGCCATCCGCAGCGTCAGCGAGACGCTGCAGACGGCTGTGCAGGGCATGAGCACCACCCTCGGTCAGGGGCAGGACAGCCAGCAGCGCATCCTGGAGCGGCGTCTGCAGAGCCTCGAGCAGGCCAACAACCAGCAGATGGAGCAGCTGCGCCGCGCCATGGTCGAGAGCATGACGGCATTGCAGGCTGAGAACACCCGCAAGCTGGACGAAATACGCCACACGGTGGACGAGCAGCTTCAGGACGCTTTGCAGAAGCGGGTGACGGAAAGCTTCAAGGCCGTCAACCAGCAGCTCGAGCAGGTGTACAAGGGCCTTGGCGAGATGCAGTCCCTCGCCGCCGACGTGGGCGGCCTGAAGCAGGTGCTCTCGGGCGTCAAGACCCGGGGCATCCTCGGCGAGATCCAGCTGGGCGCGATCCTGGAAGAGATCCTCGCCCCGGAGCAGTATGACACCAACGTGGCCACCATCCCGGGCAGCACCCAGCGGGTGGAATACGCCATCCGGATGCCGGGCGCAGACGGCGGCAGCGTCTGGCTCCCCATCGACTCCAAGTTCCCCGGCGACACCTACGCCCACTTACAGGACGCCTACGCTTCCGGCGACGCGCAGGCCGTGGAGGATGCCCGCCACGCCCTCGAGCTGGTGCTCCGCAGCGAGGCCAGAGACATCCGGGAAAAGTACGTCGAGCCGCCCTATACCACGGCGTTCGGCATCCTGTTCCTGCCCTTCGAGGGCCTGTATGCCGAGGTGGTGAACGCGGGGCTGCTGGAGGTGCTGCAGCGGGACTATCAGGTCAACGTGGCAGGCCCCAGCACCATGGCGGCCCTGCTGAACAGCCTGCAGATGGGCTTCAAGACCCTCGCCATCCAGAAGCGCTCCGGCGAGGTCTGGCAGCTGCTGGGCGCGGTGAAGACGGAGTTCGACAAGTTCGGGCAGGGCCTCGCCAAGATGCAGCAGCGTCTGCGCCAGACCGACGAAGAGCTGGACCAGCTCATCGGCGTCCGCAGCCGGGCCATCAGCCGGAAGCTGCGCAGCGTCCAGAGCCTCGACGAGGCCAGCGCCAGCGCCCTCTTGGAGATAGACGACATGAACGAGCTGCCGAAAGCACTCTCTGAGACCAGCACGTTATCTGATAAAGTTCCTGAATAATGACGTATCAGCGTGACAAAACAAACCTTATCAAGGTGATAAACTTCGGGTGAGCTGATAAAGTTCGAACTTTATCAACAGGGGGGAACTTCATCAAGCTGATAAAGTTCGAACTTTATCAACAGGGGGGAACTTCATCAAGCTGATAAAGTTTATTTTATAACGTATCTAAGATATATATTTGGAACTTTATCATATAACCTACCGCAGTAGAACGTCATTCGGCCATCCGGCCTGATAAATAGTTGACGAAGGCGGCAGACTGTGCTATACTGAGACGATTCTTAAAATAATTGCCGGCCATGGCAGACCATACACACCAATAACAGAGAGGAAATGTGCTTATGAGCGTAAAGAACATCAGCAGCGCCATTCTGGGCGTGGGCGTGGACGATACCACCATCGATCTGTTTGAGAGCCAGTACCCGGTCCCCACCGGCGTCAGCTACAACTCCTACGTCATCCGGGACGAGAAGACCGCCATCCTCGACACCGTGGACGCGCGTGCCACCGACGAGTGGATGGCCAACGTCACCGAGGCGCTGGCAGGGGAGAAGCCTGCCTACCTCGTCGTCCACCACATGGAGCCTGACCACGGCGCGAATGTGGCCCGCCTCGCCGCCCTCTACCCCGAGATGCAGGTGGTGGGCAACGCCAAGACCTTCCAGTATATGGAGCAGTTCTTCGGCCCGGAGGCCATCGCCAAGGAGCGCCGCGTCGTCGTGAAGGACGGCGAGAGCCTTTCGCTGGGCGCTCACACCCTGACTTTCGTGTTCGCACCCATGGTCCACTGGCCCGAGGTCATGGTGAGCTATGAGTCCACCGAAAAAGTCCTCTTCTCCGCCGACGGCTTTGGCCGCTTCGGCGCGGTGGCAAAGTTCGACGAGAAGGCCGACTGGGCCAGCGAGGCCCGCCGCTACTACCTGAACATCGTGGGCAAGTACGGCCCGCAGGTGCAGGCTCTGCTGAAAAAGGCCGCTGCGCTGGACATCAAGACCATCTGCCCGCTCCACGGCCCCGTCCTCACCGGCGACCTTGGCAAGTACCTGAACTACTACGATCTGTGGTCCAGCTATAAGGCCGAAGAGCCGGAGAAGGTGCTGGTCGCCAGTGCCTCCATCCACGGCCACACCCGCGCAGCCGCCCACATCCTGGCCGAAAAGCTCCGGGCCAAGGGGGCGAAGGTGGTGGAGATCGACCTGACCCGGGTCGATGTCTCCTACGCCGTCACCGAGGCCTTCCGCTGCGGCAGGACCGTGCTGGCCTGCGCCACCTATGACGGCTTCCTCTTCCCGCCGATGGAGAACCTGCTGGCCCACCTCAAGACCAAGGCGTTCCAGAGCCGCACCATCGCCCTGATGGAGAACGGCACCTGGGCACCCATGGCTGCAAAGCTCATGCGCGCCGAGCTGGACGGCATGAAGAACATCACCGTCTGTGACACTGTCGTCACCCTCCGCTCTGCTTCCAACGCCGCCGCTGAGGCGCAGATGGACGCACTGGTGGATGAGCTGCTGAGTAAGTAAAAACGAGTAGAAACAGGAAATCCCCCACTTTCGTGGGGGATTTTCTTGTTTTCTGTCAGCGTTTATGATACACTGATACTGCCGCCGCAAGGCGGTAAGGCACTGTACATACGGCAGGCGGTTTGGTCTCTCACTTCCGAAAGGAGGTGAGAAGATGCCGATTACTTTGACGTTTCACTTGTTTAGACTCACGTTCACACTGCGAATCAAAAAGTAAAACCGCCACCTCTGCCAAGGTGACGGTTTTCAAAAAGCCAAATCCTTAGAAAGAGGCCAAACCGCTTGTCACAGTGCCTTTTCTATCGCTATTATAGCGCATTGCCGGGCCGCTGTCAAGGAACCCGGCAGTGCGTTTTTTGCTCAGGAGGCGCGCGTCTTTCGGCCAAGCGCCGCCGCGCCGGTCAGGGCCACGAGGACGCCCAGCACGGCAAGGCCCGCACCGGCCTGCCCGAAGGCGTCGCCCACCGCGCCCACGAGGGGGCTGGCGGGTATCATGAGCAGGCTGTAGACCATGCTGTCCACGCTGATGAGGGTGGCACGCTGGTCGCTGGGGATGACATCGTTGAGCTTCTGGTCCTCATGCAGGAGGTAGGCGTCGATGACGCCCTGCACCAGCATACAGCCGAAGATGCAGCCCAGCACCGGGGCGGCACCCACCAGCGCGCAGCCCCCGCCGCAGAGCAGGGCGCAGACGGCGTAAAACCGCCGCAGGCTCTCCGGATGGAGCCGCCGGGCCGCTTCAACGCCCAGCATGGAGGCAAGCCCGCTCAGCAGCATCGGCACGAACAGCAGTGCTGTGGGCCAGCCCAGCTCGACGAGCCGCTGCTGGACGAACATCTTGGTCAGGTAGCTGGGGATGCAGAGGACAGCGGCGGAGACGATGAGTTTTGCCGCCAGCGGGGTGGCGCGAAGAGCGGTGATGCTGTCCCGTGCCAGCCGCGCCAGCTGGCCGGGCAGGTCGCGGAAGGTCTGCTTCTCCCGGCGGGCCTGCGTCTCGGTGACGATGGGCTCGGTCATCAGGGCGGTGGCGGCAGCGGCAGTGCCTTCAAAGGCGGCGCTCAGCAGGTAGAAACCGGAAAAGCGGAGAAACCGTTCCAGCGTGCTGGCGAGGGACCCCACGGCCGTGGCCAGCATGGAGAGCTGGGAGCAGTTGGCGGAGACCCGGAGGTAGTCGTCTGTCCGTCCGCACTGCTTGAGGCTGTCGTAAGTGAGGGCCGAGGCGGTGCCGGAGAACATGGCGTTGGCCAGTGCGCTCAGCGCCATCGCAAGGCAGATGAAAAAGAGGTCCGGCGCAAAGGCCATCAGGAGGTTGGAGAGCACCATGCAGACCCCGCCGGCCACGAGTGTCTTTTTGCGGCCCAGCAGGTCAGCCGCCATGCCGCTCGGCACCTCGAAGGTGAGGCTGACCATGTGGAACACGCTCTCGGCAACGCCGATCTCCCACAGCGAGAAGCCCCGCGCGGCCAGCAGCGCCACCCACACCGCGTCGGTGATGCGCAGACCGGAGAAGAAGTTGTTGGTATAGATGCAGGCAAGCTGCTTTTTCAGGTTGAGTTTATGGTTCATGGGGGAACACCCTTTCTATTATTATGGATAGAAATGTGTACCCTTTGTAGGCTGTTTGCTGCCTTCCCTCGGCCAAGAGGCTCTCCCTTTGGGAGAGCTGGCGCGTGAGCGCCTGAGAGGGCAAGCCCGGCATGGCAGAGTCTTTGTGCAGCGATAAGTTGTCTCTTTGTCAGAGTAAGAGTATCGCTGTATAGGAGCTTCTCCGTCAGCGGCCTTGCCCTCTCCGTCACCTTCGGTGACACCTCTCCCAAGGGGAGAGGCTTTGACAAAGGGAAAGCGTCTATGCAAAACAAAAGCGCCCCATAGCAAAGCTGCGGGGCGCATAGAACATGCTCCACTCTCTGCTGAAAGGTATAAAAGGGTACACTTCGAGCCGGAAAAGCTTAGGGGTTTCCTTTTTTGAAGAAAACGCAGCCGTTCCAACCCATTGCAGGTGTACCCTCCTTTCCGTAAAGCGTTGAGCTCAGTATAACATCGGAGCAGGGAAAAGACAAGGGTCATTTCTTGTTGTAAAATCCCTGCTCACTGTAAGCAGACCATTTCAGGTACATCTCCTGATAGTTCTGCTTGATGAATTTTTGAATCTTGCTGATTTCGCGGTCGGTCAGGATGCCGCGCTCCTGCAAGACAGTATCGCCATTGTCCCGGACAAAAAACTTTGCGGAACCGGCCTCGGTAAGTCTGCGGTCGCTGGCGTGGACATGCATGCACTCGATGACGCAGTATGACGTAAAGTACAGGTAATATCCCGCGATCTTGAACTCGTAATATTTCGGCATCTCAGTCCTCCAGCAAAGCACGGTTTTTCTCGAGATAGCCCCGGACGATTTGGATCTCAATGTCGTCCATGCTGGTTTCGAGGACTTCGGCGGCAGGAGAAAAGACAACAGCCCGGTCAGGGCGGTTCAGATTCAGCACCCGGAAGCCCTCCGGGCAGCGGCTGAATGCATAGCCGTTCACGATCATATCGGCGGCGTCTGCCACTTGTTGAACATTAACCATTTGCAAGCTTCACTCCTTTGATGGGGGCAAGAAATTCATCCGGGTCAAAATACAGATTTTTCAGGATAGGGACAAGGTCGATATATTCTTCCTCGGGGTTCGGGTCGTGGCGATATTTTGCAAGGACGACCAGATAGCCGTGGTCCCACTCCTGAATACCGGTGTAGCGTTCCAGAGAATAAGGGGCGCGGAAGCGGATGGTCTTGTCACCAAACCGGAACACAGTATAATTGGCTTCGTTGCTGAGAAGTGCCTGCTGGGTATTCATGAAATCGCCCCCTTTCTGTCTTTATTATAATCGCAGGAAGAGGCGGCGTCAACAGATGCCGTAAGCAGAAAAATGGCGGATGCCCTTGCAAACCGCCCCAAAATGTGATAAGATGATTCTCGGTTATCAAAATGACCACGACCTGAATACTCCAAACGCAGCGACGGAGAGAGTAGGCAGGCGCACCGCAGCAAAGAGAGAAGCTTCACCGGCTGAGAGGGCTTCCGCGCGGGCGCAGGCTGAAGTTCGCTCCCGAGCGGCCGGCCTGAACGACAGTAGGGCCGGACGGTGCGCCCCGTTACGGCGTTTTGAGCGCCGCGCGGCTTGCGAAAGAGCCGGGCGGAAACCGGGTGGTACCGCGGAGCTGTGAATTTTATGAGCTTCGTCCCTTTTGCCGGGCCTTTCAGGAGGCCGGGGCAGGGGACGGAGCTTTTTTGCTGTCCGCTGAACAACACGAATGAGAAGGAGAGAACATCCATGCAAGCAATGATCGACGAGCTGGCAAAGCAGGCCGAAGAGAGCCTGGGCCAGGTCTCTTCCAAAGAAACGCTGGCAACTTTCTGGCAGGAATATCTGAGCAAGAACGGCAAGATCCCCGCCCTGATGAAGAATCTGCGCTCTGTCGCCCCCGACCAGCGGCCGGCCATGGGCAAGATCATCAACGAACTGAAGGCCAGGGTCCAGGCCGAGTATGACGCCGCCGCCGACAAGGTGAAGCAGGCTGAGCTTGCTGCCCGCAACGCCGCCGAGACGGTGGACATCACCCTGCCCGCCAAGACCCGCGCCGTGGGCGGTCTGCACCCCCTGACCCTCGTCACCAACCAGATCATCGACGTCTTCTCGGGTATGGGCTTTGCTGTGGCAGAGTCCCCCGAGATCGAGGACGACGACCACAACTTCACCCGCCTGAACGTCCCGAAGGACCATCCCGCCCGCGATATGCAGGACACCTTCTACCTGTCCGATGAGTTCCTGCTCCGCACCCAGACTTCCGGTGGCCAGATCCGCACCATGGACAGCCAGAAGCCTCCCATCAAGGTGCTCATCCCGGGCCGCGTCTTCCGCTCTGACTCCGACGCTACCCACAGCCCCATGTTCCACCAGATGGAAGGTCTGGTCGTGGATAAGGGCATCACGCTGGGTGACCTGCAGGGCGCTCTGAACACCTTCGTGCAGAAGATGTTCGGTGCCGACACCCGCACCCGCCTGCGTCCCTCCTACTTCCCCTTCACGGAGCCCAGCGTCGAGGTGGACGTGAGCTGCTTCGAGTGCCACGGCAAGGGCTGCCCCCTGTGCAAGCACACCGGCTGGATCGAGGTGCTGGGCGGCGGCGTCGTCAACCGCAAAGTCCTCGAGAACTGCAACATCGACCCGGACGAGTACTCCGGCTTCGCCTTCGGCATCGGCATCGAGCGCATCGCCATGCTGAAGTACGGCATCAACAACATCGGCCTGATGTTTGAGAACAACCTGCAGTTCCTCAAGCAGTTCCACGAATAAGAGGGGAGAGAGCAAACAATGAAAGTACCTTTCAGTTGGTTAAAAGAACTCGTCGATATTGACGTTACCGCACAGGAGCTTGAAGAAAAGCTTTTCTCCTGCGGCTTTGAAGTCGAGGAACTCATCCCGCTGGACGCCGGCATCAGCAAGGTGGTCGTGGGCAGGATCGTGGAGATGGAGCCTCAGGAAGGCACCCACCTGACCAAGTGCGTCGTGGACTGCGGCGAGTATGGCCACGACATCCGCATCAGCACCGGTGCGGCGAACATGAAGCTGGGCGACTGCGTGCCTGCCGCTCTGGACGGCTCCACCCTGCCCGGCGGCATCAAGATCAAGGCCCGCAAGATGCAGGGCGTCGAGTCCAATGGTATGCTCTGCTCCGGCGAGGAGCTGGGCCTGAACGATGACCTGTTCCCGGGCTCTGAGGTCTACGGACTGCTCATCCTGCCCGAGGACTCCGTCCCCGGCACCGACATCGCCCCTGTGGTGGGTCTGGATGACTACATCTTCGACATCTCCATCACCGCAAACCGTCCCGACTGCCAGTCGGTGCTGGGCATCGCCCGCGAGGTGGCCGCCATCCTCGGCAAGCCTCTGCACATGCCCGCCATGGACTACAACACCGTCTGCGACGCCGACGAGCCGATCAGCGTGAAGGTGGAGGCTCCGGACCTCTGCCCCCGCTACATGGCACACTACGTCCGCAATATCCGGATGAGCGAGTCTCCCCGCTGGATGAAGCGCCATCTGGCCCTGTGCGGCCTGCGCTCCATCAGCAATGTGGTCGATATTACCAACCACACCCTGCTGGAGATGGGCCAGCCCATGCACGCCTTCGACTTGAACAAGGTCGCCGGCCGCAGCATCACCGTCCGCCGCGCCGTGGAAGGCGAGAAGATCACCACCCTCGATGAGAAGGAGTTCACCCTGAACCCCAACAATCTGGTCATCTGCGACGCTGAGAAGCCGGTGGCTCTGGCCGGCATCATGGGCGGTGCAAACTCCGGCATGGACGACAACACCACCAGCCTGCTCTTCGAGTGCGCTACCTTCGCCCGCGACTCCGTCCGTAAGACCAGCCGCGCTCTGGGCCAGAACAGCGACTCTTCCGCCCGCTACGAGAAGGGCGTTGACCGCCACTCTCCCGAGCTGGGCCTTGCCCGCGCCCTGCACCTCATCCAGGAGCTGGACTGCGGCGACATCACCACACTGGAATACGATCTGACCGATGGCCGTCCTCTTGAGCGCAAGCACATCGTCACCACCCCGGCCAAGATCTGCGGCGTGCTGGGCATCACCGTGCCGGACCAGACCATGATCGACATCCTCAAGCGCCTCGAGTTCACCGTGGACGTGCAGGCCGATGGCAGCTGGGACGTCTCCGCACCCCTCTACCGTGAGGATGTGGAGAGCTTCCCCGACCTGGCCGAGGAAGTCATCCGTGAGTACGGCTATGACCACATCGTACCCACCTTCCTGAACACTGCCGCTGTCACCAACGGCGGTCTGAACTACGAGCAGAAGCAGCAGCTCAAGACCAAGCGTCTGCTGGCCGCACAGGGCTTCTATGAGGCTTCCACGCTGGCGTTCTATTCCAATGCCGAGTTCGATATGCTCCACATCCCGGCAGAGGATGAGGCCCGCAAGGCCATCCGCATCCTGAATCCCATCAGCGAGAACCTGTCCGTCATGCGCACCCTGCTGGCACCCTCCATGCTGAACGTCATCGTGGACAACCTCAAGAAGGGCAACGCTGAGGGCCGCCTGTTCGAGATGGCTCCCGTCTACCTCGCCAAGGAGCTGCCCATCAACGAGCATCCCCACGAGCGCCAGACCCTCTGCATCGGTGCTTTCGGCCCCGAAGAGGACTTCTTCACCGTCAAGGGCGCTCTGGAAGCGCTGGCCGCAGGCTTTGACCTGACCTTTACCTACCAGCGTGAGACCACCAGCTGGCTCCACCCCGGCATCAGCGCCGCCGTCTACTGCAACGGCAAGCGTCTGGGCGTCTTCGGCAAGCTGGCCAACGAGATCAACGCGGAGCTGGAGATCGCCAAGGAGCAGAAGGACAGCCAGAACATCTATCTGGGCGAGCTGGACTATGAGGCTCTGATGTCCTGCGTCGAGGGTGAGCTGCGCTATAAGCCGCTGAGCCCCTACGCTGCGGTCAAGCGTGACCTGGCTCTGGTCTGCGACGAGGCTGTGGCCTGCGGCGACATCGAAGAGACCATCAGGAAGGCAAGCCCCCTCATCACGGAGGTCAAGCTGTTCGATATTTATCGCGGCGCAAACCTCGGCGAGGGCAAGAAGAGCATGGCCTTCTCCCTGACCCTCTCTGACCCCGCTGCCGAAGTCTCCAACGAGCAGGTGGAGCGCACCGTCAAGAAGGTGCTGGGCAACCTGAAGTTCAAGCTGGGCATCGAGATCCGCTAAACGGAAAGAATAAGAAATGAGTCCGTCTGTGCTGCTGGCACGGGCGGGCTTTTTCTTTGCGCCGATTTATGCTATACTTATCTTATATAGAAACACAGCAGGAGGATTCAGCGTGGAGGATTACCGCACCATCCGGGGGACAGCCATCGGAGAATACGAAGAGAAGAAGAGCCGCTTCATTGCGAAGCTCTCCTTTGCAGACAGCGAGGAGAAGGCCGTGGCCTTCCTCGAGCAGGTGCGCGCGGCCAACCGTACCGCCCGCCACAATGTCTATGCCTACCGCCTGCGGGAGGGGAGCCGGGAGCGCTACTCCGACGACGGCGAACCGGCCAAAACAGCGGGTACGCCTGCTCTGGAGGTCTTGCAGCACAGCGGACTGACCGACCTCATCGTGGTCATCACACGCTACTTCGGCGGCGTGCTGCTGGGGACCGGCGGCCTCGTCCGGGCCTATACGACAGCCGCGTCCCGCGCACTGGAAGCCGCCGAGGTGGTGACGGTGCGCAGCGTGGTGGCGCTGGATGTGACGGTGGACTACGGCCTCTATGAGCGGGCAGACCTGCTCATCAAGGCGGCGGGCGGCAAGCTGGCCGAACCGGAGTTCACCGATAAAGTCACCCTCCGCTGGCAGATGCCGGAGCATACCGAAGGGCCGCTGCTGACGCAGTTACAGGAGCTGACAAGAGGCACGGCCAATGTCACCGTGAGCGAGCCGTTCTATGCGGCGTTTTAAGAAATAACGTCGAACAAATAATAAATACCAAAAATTACCATACGACAAGTCGAAACATTTTCTGACGAAGAGACATGGATTTTCCCCCTTCGACAGGGCGAATCGGTTACAATAGCCGCAGACGCGGCATTGGGATCGGCCGCGCGCGGAGAGGAGGGAAAACGAGAGAAAAAGGAGGGACACAGGATGGATGTGCGCACACGCACCGAAGAGATCGAGCGGCTGACGCTGGCCCCGTGGGCGACGTTCAGCGATGCAAGCCGGGGCAGGCAGAGACCGGAGGAACAGGACCCCATCCGCCCTGTGTTCCAGCGGGACCGCGACCGGGTGCTCCACTGCAAGGCATTCCGGCGGCTCAAGCAGAAAACGCAGGTCTTCCTCTCGCCGGAGGGCGACCTCTACCGCACCCGCCTGACCCACACGCTGGAAGTCTCTCAGATCGCCCGCACCATCGCCCGGGCGCTGCGGCTCAATGAGGACCTGACCGAGGCCATCAGCCTCGCCCACGACCTTGGCCACACCCCCTTCGGCCACGCCGGAGAGCGGGCGCTGGATCAGCTCACGCCCGGCGGCTTCAAGCACTATATGCAGAGCCTGCGGGTGGTGGACAAGCTCGAGAAGGACGGGCAGGGCCTCAACCTGACCTGGGAGGTGCGCAACGGCATCGTCACCCACACAAAAGGCACCTGGGCCGCGACGCCCGAGGGCCGCATCGTGCGGATGGCCGACCAGATCGCCTACGTCAACCACGACATCGAGGACGCCGTCCGGGCCGGTGTGCTGGACCCGGCCACCCTGCCGAAGGACTGCACCGCCGTGCTGGGCCAGACGAAGTCCGCCCGCATCACCACCATGATAAACAGCATCCTCGCCCACAGCGACGGGGATGTGGCAGTCGGCGCGGAGGAGAATGAAGCCTTCCTCGCCCTGCGGGACTTCATGTATGCCACCGTGTATGTGGACAAGACCGCCAAAGCCGAGGAGCAGAAGGTGGACAAGGTCATCGGGGAGCTGTACGAGTATTATCTGGCCCATGTGGACCAGATGTCCAACTTCTACGTCCAGCTGGCCTATCAGGACGACCCCGAGCGGGCCGTCACCGACTATATCAGCGGCATGAGCGACGAATTTGCCATCCGGACCTTTGAGGACGTTTTTGTGCCTCGCAAGTGGCACGTTTTGTAAAAAGGAGCGCCGAACATCTTTATGATCCCACACGAATATATTGAAGAGCTGACCCGCCGCACCGACATCGTGGAGCTGGTGGGCGGCTATGTCCAGCTCAAGCGGAAGGGCCGGCTCTACGGCGGTCTGTGTCCCTTCCACAGCGAGAAGACCCCCTCGTTCTACGTCTATCCGGACACCCAGAGCTTCTATTGCTTTGGCTGCGGTGCAGGCGGCGATGCAGTGACCTTTACCAAAAAGATAAACAGCATCGACTACGTGGAGGCCGTCAAGCTGCTGGCCCAGCGGGCCGGTATGCCCGAGCCCACCGAGGACGACAAGACGGGCCGTCTGCGCAGCCGCATCCTCACCATGAACAAGGACGCGGCCCGCTTCTTCCACGCCTGCCTCAACTCCACCGTGGAGGAGGCCCGGCAGGCCCGTGCCTACTGGCGTCGGCGAGGCCTCGACGACAAGACCATCAACCGCTTCGGGCTGGGCTACGCCCCCGACGACGGGCAGGCGCTTTACCAGTACCTGCGCGACAAGGGCTACAACCAGCAGGAGCTGGACGCCAGCGGCCTGTTCAAGCGGAGCCAGTCGGGCCGCATCTACTGCCTGTTCTGGCGGCGGGTCATGACCCCCATCTTTGACCTGCGGGGCAATATCATCGCCTTCGGCGGGCGTGTGCTGGACGACTCCAAGCCCAAGTACGTCAACAGCCCCGAGACGCTGGTCTACCACAAGTCGGACACGGTGTTCGCGCTCCAGATCGCAAAGCGGAGCGCTTCCCATCGGTACGTCCTCTGCGAGGGCTACATGGATGTCATCTCCATGCATCAGGCGGGCATCGACACCGCCGTCTGCGCCTGCGGCACGGCCCTGACGCCCGACCAGATCAAGCTCATCAGCCAGTATGCCGATGAGGTCATCCTCAGCTACGACTCCGATGAGGCGGGCCAGAAGGCCACCCTCCGCTCGCTGGAGCTGTTCCGTAACAGCCCAGTGCGGGTGGGCGTGCTGCAGATCCCGGGCGCGAAAGACCCGGACGAGTACATCAAGAAATACGGTGCCGACCGCTTCAAAGCCCTGCTGGACGGCGTGGGCAATGCGCTGGACTTCCGGCTGGGCCGTCTGCGCAGTCAGTACGACCTCAAACAGGACGCTCAGCGCCTCGAGTACGTCAAGGAAGCGGTGGAGATGCTGGCGCAACGCTCCAACCCCACCGAGCAGGAGGTCTACGCCGGGCGTCTGGCCGAGGAGACGAACATCTCCAAGACCGCCATCATGGCCCAGCTGGCCGATGCCGTGAAGAAAGCGGGCAGCAAGCGCCGCCGGGAGCAGGACCGCGCCCGCCTGCAGGAGGGTGAGATGAACCAGATCAAAGTCCCCTACAGCGCAGGCCGGGGCGCACTGGGCATGGCCAGCGCAGAGCAGCGGCTTCTTGCCGCCATGCTGCGGGAGCCGGGCTATATCGATAAGGTGAGCGCCCAGCTCAGGCCGGAACAGTTCTTGCAGCCCCAGCAGAAGGAGCTGTACGAAGCCATGCTCCGCTGCAAGGAACAGGGGGTGGAGGTGAGCCTCGCCACCCTGCGGGCCTTTGTCAGCGAGGAAGCTCTGAATGAATTGAGCCGTCTTGCGGCACAATACAGCGATGTGAACTGTACGCCGGAGGACATCAGGCTCTATCTGGAACGCATCGCCCGGGGGACTCCCGTGGCCAGCCGCGCCGCCAGTATGTCAACCAACGATATTGAACAGTATCTCCAGTCGATGCGGGAACAAAAGCAGGGAACTGCTGACGCAGAAGATTCGGTCTGATCTCTCCACCGGCTGGGGCCGGAAGGAGAAGCACAGATGCAGAAAATGTCACAGACGGAAGAAATGGCGAAGATGCTGGCGGGACGCGCCCGCCGCCATGTCCTGACGCCCGAGCAGGTGAGCCGTGCCATGGAAGAACAGGACTTTGACCCGGCGGGGCTGGATGAGCTGTATGCCGCACTGGAGACGCGGGGCGTGCAGGTGGCCGAGGAAGAGACAGAGCTGCCGCTTCTGGACGAAGAGCAGATCGGAAAGCTCGAGCATGAGCTGTCTGCCGAAGGCGTGGCGCTGGACGACCCGGTGAAGACCTATCTGAAAGAGATCGGCCGGGTGCCGCTGCTCTCGGCGGAAGAGGAAGCCGCCCTTGCCCGTGCCGCGCAGGCAGGGGACGAGGACGCCCGCCGCCGTCTCAGCGAAGCGAACCTCCGCCTCGTCGTCTCGGTGGCAAAGCGGTATGCCGGGCGGGGCCTGCCCTTCCTCGATCTGATCCAGGAAGGCAACCTCGGCCTGATGAAGGCGGCGGAGAAGTTCGAGCCGGACCGGGGCTTCAAGTTCTCGACCTACGCCACCTGGTGGATACGCCAGTCCATCACCCGGGCCATCGCCGACCAGGGCCGCACCATCCGCATCCCGGTGCATCTGGTGGAGAGCATCAACCGGGTGAAGAAGACGGCAGGAGAGCTGCTGCGCCGCACAGGCCGGGAGCCCACCGCCGAGGAGATCGCCGCCCAGCTGGACATGGAGCCCGCCCGGGTGCGGGAGCTGATCCAGCTGGCTCAGGACCCCATCAGCCTCGAGACGCCGGTGGGGGAGGAAGAGGACGCCCACCTCGAGGACTTCATCCAGGACGATGAGGCAGGCGTCCCCGCCGACGAGGCCGGGCGGCAGCTGCTCCGCCGGGAGCTGATGAATGTGCTCAAGAGCCTGACGCCCCGGGAAGAGCGGGTCATCGCCCTCCGCTTCGGTCTGGAGGATGGCCGCGCCCGGACGCTGGAAGAGCTGGGCCGGGAGTTCAACGTCACCCGGGAGCGGGTGCGCCAGATCGAGGCCAAAGCCCTGCGCAAGCTCCGCCACCCCAGCCGGGCCAAGCGCCTGCGGGATTATCTGGATGAATAAACCGGATTGCAAGAGTAAATGGTGACAAAATGCACAAGGGTGTTTTTGTCTGGAACGTAAAAAACAAAAAAATCAACCCCAAAATCACGCAAAGCATACACGTTCCCGGGTGTCCGATAAAAGAGGGCATCCGGGAAATTTTTTGCCTCAAAACGGAAAAATGGCTTGACAACAGGGGTTTCAGGGTGTATACTGCATTAGTATCACATAATGGCCTAGTGCGCCAAAAAGGGAGTTTGCGCAGCATGAGCGGAACGGGTCCTACCGAAAAGTTTGTGCAAAACGCCGGACTTCTGCGCGCGGTGCAGGCCGAATTATGTGTGTCTGCTCAAATTCGACCTGCATTTTGCAACATCCGTAGAGTATAAAAGTAAGGAGTGGTTGATTTTATGATGAAAGTCAAGCCCGTCAAGCTCGGCAAGACCGAGCGCATGAGCTTCTCCCACATCGACGAAGTCATCAGTATGCCGAACCTCATCGAGGTCCAGAAGAACTCTTATCAGTGGTTCCTGGACGAGGGCCTGAAAGAGGTCTTCCACGACATCGGCACCATTGAGGACTACACCGGCAATCTGGCACTGAGCTTCGTGGACTTCCGTCTCGATAAAGAGCCCAAGTACAGCATCAAAGAGTGCAAAGAGCGCGACGTGACCTATGCAGCACCCCTGCGCGTCACCGCCCGTCTGCTGAACAAGGAGACCGGCGAGGTGAAGGACCAGGAGATCTTCATGGGCGACTTCCCCCTGATGACCGACGCCGGCACCTTTGTCATCAACGGTGCAGAGCGCGCCATCGTCAGCCAGCTGGTCCGTTCTCCCGGCGTATTCTACGGCCATGATCACGATAAGGTGGGCAACGACCTGTACAGCGCCACCATGAACCCCAACCGCGGCGCCTGGCTGGAGTACGAGACCGACGCTTCCAACGTGTTCTATGTCCGTATCGATAAGAACCGCAAGCTGCCCGTCACCGTGCTCTGCCGCGCACTGGGCCTGTCTTCCAACGAGGACATCCTGAACTACTTCGGCGAGGATGAGCGCATCCTTGCCACTCTGGAAAAGGATACCACCAAGAACACCGAGGAAGGCCTGCTGGAAGTCTACCGCAAGCTGCGCCCCGGTGAGCCTCCCACGGTGGAGTCCGCTACCAGCCAGCTCAATATGCTCTTCTTCGACCCCCGCCGCTACGACCTGTCCCGGTTCGGTCGCTATAAGATGAACAAGAAGCTGTCTCTGGCACGCCGCATCATGAACCACATCGCCGCCGAGAACGTCGTCGCTCCTCTGACCGGCGAACTGCTCATCGAGAAGGATGCCAAGATCACCCGTCAGCTGGCTGAGGCCGCTGACAACGCCGGCGTCAATGTCGTCGTGCTGAACGTCGAGGGCAAGAAGGTCAAGGTCATCACCAATGGCTGTGTTGACGCTCAGGGCTTCTTCTCCTTCGATGTCAAGGAGTGCGGCATCAACGAGCGCTGCTCCTTTGAGGAGATCAAGAAGATCCTCGACACCACTTCGGATGTGGAAGAGCAGAAGGAGCTGCTGCGCCGCAACCACGACCAGCTCATCGGCCGCACCGTCACCGTGACCGACATCCTGTCTTCCATCAACTATCTGAACGGCCTGGGCCACGGCATCGGCACCACCGATGACATTGACCATCTGGGCAACCGCCGCATCCGCAGCGTCGGTGAGCTGCTGCAGAACCAGTTCCGCATCGGCTTCTCCCGCATGGAGCGCGTCATCCGTGAGCGGATGACCCTGCAGAGCCAGGATCAGAGCGTCATCACTCCGCAGGCCCTCATCAATATCCGTCCTGTGGTCGCCGCCATCAAGGAGTTCTTCGGTTCTTCTCCGCTGTCCCAGTTCATGGACCAGAATAACCCTCTGGCTGAGCTGACCCACAAGCGCCGTCTGTCTGCTCTGGGCCCCGGCGGTCTGAGCCGTGACCGCGCAGGCTTCGAAGTCCGCGACGTCCACTACAGCCACTATGGCCGTATGTGCCCCATCGAGACTCCTGAAGGCCCCAACATCGGTCTGATCTCCTATCTGGCATCCTACGCCAAGATCAATGAGTACGGCTTCGTTGAGGCTCCTTACCGCAAGGTCAAGAAGACCTACGACGAGAAGGGCCGCCTCATCGACCAGGTCGTCACCGACGAGGTCGAGTATATGACCGCTGACGTCGAGGACGAGTACGTCGTTGCTCAGGCCAACGAGCCTCTGGACGAGACCAAGCACTTCAAGCGCGCCCGCGTTTCTGCCCGCCGCCGCGACGACATCCTGGAGATCGACGCCGAGAAGGTCGATTATATGGACGTCTCGCCCCGAATGATGGTCTCTGTCGCTACCGCCTGCATCCCCTTCCTGGAGAACGATGACTGTAACCGTGCTCTGATGGGCTCCAACATGCAGCGTCAGGCAGTGCCTCTGATGGTCACCCAGCAGCCCATCGTTGCTACCGGTATGGAGTACAAGGCTGCTACCGACTCCGGCACCGCGGTTCTGGCAAAGAACGACGGTATCGTTGAGAAGGTGGACGCTGACCATGTCGAGGTGCGCAACGCTCAGGGCGCCGTGGACAACTATTCTCTGGTCAAGTTTGCCCGCTCCAACGCAGGCACCTGCATCAACCAGCGCCCCATCGTCGAGGTGGGCGAGAACGTCAAGGCCGGTCAGGTGCTGGCCGACGGCCCCGCAATGCGCAACGGCGAGATCTCTCTGGGCAAGAACGCCCTCATCGGCTTCATGACCTGGGAGGGCTACAACTACGAGGACGCCGTCCTGCTGAACGAGAAGATCGTCCGTGAGGACGTTTACACCTCGATCCACATTGAGGAATATGAGACCGAGTCCCGCGACACCAAGCTGGGACCCGAAGAGATCACCCGCGACATCCCCAACGTCTCTGAGGATGCTCTGAAGGACCTGGACGAGCGCGGCATCATCCGCATCGGCGCCGAGGTCAAGAGCGGTGATATTCTGGTCGGCAAGGTCACCCCGAAGGGCGAGACCGAGCTGACCGCTGAGGAGCGCCTGCTCCGCGCCATCTTCGGCGAGAAGGCCCGCGAGGTGCGTGACACCTCTCTGCGTGTGCCTCACGGCGAGTACGGCATCATCGTGGACGTCAAGGTCTTCACCCCGGAGAACAGCGACGAGCTGCAGCCCGGTGTGCGCGAGGTCGTCCGCTGCTACATCGCTCAGAAGCGCAAGATCAGCGTCGGCGATAAGATGGCAGGCCGCCACGGCAACAAGGGTGTCGTTTCCCGCATCCTGCCGCAGGAGGATATGCCCTACCTGCCCGACGGCACCCCGCTGGACATCGTGCTGAACCCCCTGGGCGTTCCTTCCCGTATGAACATCGGTCAGGTGCTGGAAGTCAACCTGGGCTACGCTGCCAAGGCCTGCGGCATCAAGGTCATGACCCCCGTCTTCGACTCCGCCCGCGAGGCTGACATCGGCGATACCTTCGATACCGCCCGCGAGATGTGGCACGGCGAGAATGCTCCTGCATATCCCACCAAGCTCCCCAAGCTGATGGGCGAGAAGGGCCACATCATCGACTTCTCCAAGATCGAGCTGGACCGCGACGGCAAGACCACCGTTTACGATGGCCGTACCGGTGAGAAGTTCGATAACCGCGTTACCGTCGGCTATATGTACTACCTCAAGCTGCATCACCTCGTTGACGATAAGATCCATGCCCGTTCCACCGGCCCCTACTCTCTGGTCACCCAGCAGCCTCTGGGCGGCAAGGCCCAGTTCGGCGGCCAGCGCTTCGGCGAGATGGAGGTCTGGGCTCTGGAAGCTTACGGTGCTGCTTACACCCTGCAGGAGATCCTGACCGTCAAGTCCGATGACGTCGAGGGCCGTGTCAAGACCTACGAGGCCATCGTCAAGGGCGAGCCCATCCCGCAGCCGGGCATCCCCGAGTCCTTCCGCGTCATGCTCAAGGAACTGCAGTCTCTGGGTCTGGACGTCGTGGTCCAGGACAAGGAAGGCAACGAGATCGATATGCGCCAGAACTTCGACGACGAAGAGACCGGCTTCGATATGCGTGATGTTGCCGGCACCGAGACTGTCGCCAACGAGAACGAGCTGCTGAACGACTACACCATCAAGGACGCCGATGCTGGTTTCGATGATCCCTCCGTGCTGGAGGATGACAACTCTGCCGCTGCAGAGTCCGCTTCTGACGAAGTGAACATCGACGAATAATAAGGCCCCTTTGAGAAAGCTGTGTTCCCCTGCGCGGTGCGCGTGCTGCCGCCGCAGGGCAGGGGAGGGCAGCGGGTCTTCCAACGTCAACTGTTATCATCGAGACTATAAAGATTAAGAAAGGGTTCGTTTCATGGAAAACAACGTCTTCGATTCGATCAAAATCGGCCTTGCCTCTCCTGACCAGATCCGCAACTGGAGCTATGGCGAGGTGAAGAAGCCTGAGACCATCAACTACCGCACCCTGAAGCCGGAGCGCGACGGTCTGTACTGCGAGCGCATTTTTGGACCTACCAAGGACTGGGAGTGCCACTGCGGCAAGTATAAGCGCATCCGTTATAAGGGCAAGATCTGCGACCGCTGCGGCGTCGAGGTGACCAAGGCCAAGGTTCGCCGTGAGCGTATGGGCCACATCGAGCTGGCCGCTCCTGTGAGCCACATCTGGTACTTCAAGGGCATCCCCAGCCGCATCGGCCTGATGCTGGACATCAGCCCCCGCCTGCTGGAGAAGGTCCTCTACTTTGCAAGCTATATCGTCACCGACCCCGGTCTGACCCCGCTGGAAAAGAAGCAGCTGCTGACCGAGAAAGAGTACCGCGAGATGCGCGAGCGCTACGGCGACGAGTTCGAGGCTGCGATGGGTGCTGAGGCCGTTCAGGACCTGCTGAAGGAGATCGACCTCGACCAGCTCAGCGCTGAGCTGACTGCCGAGGTGGAGAAGTCCTCCGGCCAGAAGAAGGTGCGTATCCTGAAGCGTCTGGAAGTCGTCGAGGCTTTCCGCGTTTCCGGCAACCGCCCCGAGTGGATGGTCATGGACGTGCTGCCTGTGCTGCCGCCTGACCTGCGCCCCATGGTCCAGCTGGACGGCGGCCGCTTCGCCACCTCCGACCTGAATGACCTGTACCGCCGCGTCATCAACCGCAACAACCGTCTGCGCCGCCTGCTGGAGCTGGGCGCTCCTGACATCATCGTGCGCAACGAGAAGCGTATGCTGCAGGAAGCAGTTGACAGCCTCATCGACAACGGCCGCCGCGGCCGTCCCGTCACCGGCCCCAACAACCGCGCACTGAAGAGCCTTTCCGATCTGCTGAAGGGCAAGCAGGGCCGCTTCCGTCAGAACCTGCTGGGCAAGCGTGTTGACTACTCTGGCCGTTCCGTTATCGTCGTCGGCCCTGAGCTGAAGATGGACCAGTGCGGCCTGCCCAAAGAGATGGCTCTGGAGCTGTTCAAGCCCTTCGTCATGAAGGACCTGGTCGAGAAGGGTGTTGCCAACAACATCAAGTCTGCCCGCAAGATGGTCGAGCGCGCAAAGCCCGAGGTCTGGGACAGCCTTGAGACTGTCATCAAGGGCCACCCCGTCCTGCTGAACCGCGCACCTACCCTGCACCGTCTGGGCATCCAGGCATTCAACCCCGTGCTGGTCGAGGGCCGTGCCATCAAGCTGCACCCCCTGGCCTGTACCGCATTCAACGCCGACTTCGACGGCGACCAGATGGCAGTCCATCTGCCCCTGGGCGAGGATGCCTGCCGCGAGGCCAAGATGCTGATGCTGGCTTCCGGCAACCTGCTGAAGCCCTCTGACGGCGCACCTGTCACCGTTCCTACGCAGGATATGATCCTGGGCAGCTACTACCTGACCACCGTTCGTGAGAACGAAGAGGGCGCAGGCAAGGTGTTCCGCGATGAGAACGAGGCTCTGATGGCTTACGCTGAGCACATCGTCACCCTGCACGCACCCATCAAGGTGCGCCGCACCATGGTCATCGACGGCGTGGAGCGCACCGGTCTGGTAGATGCCACCGTCGGCCGCATCATCTTCAACAACCCCGTGCCTCAGAATCTGGGCTATATCGACCGCACCGACCCTGAGCACTGGCTGGAGTACGAGGTCAGCTTCCGCGTGACCAAGAAGACCCTGCCCGACATCATCTCCCGCTGCATGACCCGCAACGGCAGCCGCAAGTGTGCAAAGATGCTGGACGCCATCAAGGCACAGGGCTACAAGTACTCTACGCTGTCCGCTATCTCCGTCGCTGTCTGTGACGCTGTCATCCCGCCCCAGAAGGACGAGCTGATCGCCGACGCCGACAAGCAGGTCTCTCAGGTCAGCAAGCTGTTCAACCGCGGCCTGATCTCCGAGAACGAGCGCTACTCCCAGACCATCAACATCTGGCAGGCTACCACCGATAAGGTCTCCAAGGCTCTGGCTGCAAACCTGCCCGAGGACAACGAGATCTTCATGATGGCAGACTCCGGTGCGCGTGGTTCTATGAACCAGATCAAGCAGCTGGCCGGCATGCGCGGCCTGCTGGCAAATACTGCCGGTAAGACCATCGAGATGCCCATTCGTGCGAACTACCGCGAAGGTCTGAATATCCTGGAATACTTCGTTTCTGCTCGTGGCGCTCGTAAGGGTCTGGCCGATACCGCTCTGCGTACCGCTGACTCCGGCTACCTGACCCGTCGAATGGTCGATGTCTCTCAGGAAGTCATCGTCCGCGAGATCGACTGCGGCACCACCGACGGCCTGTGGGTCTCCGAGATCCACGAGGGCAAGGAGAAGATCGAGAGCTTCCGTGAGCGTATCATCGGCCGTTATGCCGTGGGCGATGTTCTCGACCCCGTCACCGGCAAGGTCATCGTTCCCGAAGGCAAGATGATCGACCTCTACGATGCAAACGACATCGAGGCCGCAGGCATCACCAAGCTGAAGATCCGCAGCCTGCTGACCTGCCGCGCCAAGATCGGCGTCTGCGCACACTGCTACGGCAGCGATATGGCAAACGGTGAGCCCGTCCAGCTGGGCGAGTCCATCGGCGTCATCGCCGCAGAGTCCATCGGCGAGCCCGGTACTCAGCTGACCATGCGTACCTTCCATACCGGCGGTATCGCATCTGCTGAAGATATTACTCAGGGTCTTCCCCGTGTCGAGGAGCTGTTCGAGAGCCGCCGTCCCAAGAGCATGGCCATCATGAGCGAGATCTCCGGTGTCGTCTCTCACGACGATACCAAGAAGAACGTCGTCGTCAAGGTCACCGGCAAGGACGAGAACGGCGCTGAGGTCGTCAAGAGCTACTCCATCCCGTTCACCCAGCACGCACGCGTGATGCCGGGTGACCGCGTGGAGAAGGGCGACATCATCACCCGTGAAGGCGTCCTGTATCCTCAGGACATCCTGGCCATCAAGGGTCTGAGCGATGTTCAGAACTACCTCATCAGCGAGGTCCAGAAGGTCTACCGTCTGCAGGGCGTTGAGATCAACGATAAGCATATCGAGGTCATCGTCCGTCAGATGTGCCGCAAGGTCCGCGTGACCGACTCCGGTTCTTCCGACCTCATCGGCGGTGCTCTGGCAAACCGTCTGGAAGTCGAGAACATCAACGCCGAGCTGCAGAAGCGCATCGACGCCGGTGAGCAGGGCATCAAGCTGGTCGAGTATCAGCAGGTGCTGCTGGGCATCACCAAGGCTGCTCTGGCAAACGAGTCCTTCCTGTCTGCCGCCTCCTTCCAGGAGACCACCCGCGTGCTGACCGAGGCCGCCATCAAGGGCAAGGTCGATCCGCTGGCCGGTCTGAAGGAGAACGTCATCATCGGTAAGCTCATCCCCGCAGGTACCGGTCTCCCGGAGGTGCGTGAGGATCTGAAGCGCCGTGAGGAAGAGCGCGACGCCGAGGTCGCCGCTGAGCTGGCAGCTGCCGCACGGCAGTAAGCTTCCCGTCACAGTTCTCTTAAAGTAAATATGAGAGCCGCTTTTGTGGAGAGTATCCGCGAAGGCGGCTCTTTTTGTTTAGAATGCTGTTCCGTTAAAACCTCTCAGTCAAAGCCTGCCGGCTTTGCCAGCTCCCCTGATAGGGGAGCCCTTGGCAGGCCGGGCAGCTCTGCGCTGGACGCTGAAAGTTTCAAATAACGCAAAAGATAGTGCCCCGCTACAGAGGGCAGCCGCTTCTGGACAACGCACTTTGTCAAGCTGCCGCTGCCCTAGCCAGCGGAGCACTACCGTTTCCGAGACATCGTGCTTTGCTCGTTCAGTGGGAACTTGACCGACATGCCAAAGGCTCTCCCTCTGGGAGAGCTGTCACCGAAGGTGACTGAGAGGGTAAAAACCTTTCGGCGAATAAAACAAAAAAATATTGGAAAAACTGTTGACATTCCTGATGAAAACGGGTATTATATAACTGTTGCGCGTCCCACACAGGGATAGTGCGGCAAAAAAGTCGGAAAACATCCGATGTTCATCATTAAGAAAGGAGAAAACCAATGCCTACTTTTAACCAGCTTGTACGCAAAGGCCGTCAGGTCCTGGCTACGAAGAGCACTGCTCCCGCACTGCTGAAGACTTACAACTCTCAGAAGAAACAGTATTCTGATCTGAACAGCCCCCAGAAGCGCGGTGTCTGCACTGCAGTCCGTACCATGACCCCCAAGAAGCCTAACTCTGCTCTGCGTAAGGTCGCCCGTGTCCGCCTCACGAATGGTATCGAGGTCACCTCTTACATTCCCGGTATCGGCCATAACCTGCAGGAGCACTCCGTCGTGCTGATCCGTGGCGGCCGTGTTAAGGACCTCCCCGGTGTGCGTTACCACATCATCCGTGGTACTCTGGATACCCAGGGTGTTGCAGGCCGTAATCAGGCCCGCTCCAAGTACGGCGCAAAGCGTCCTAAGGCCGGTGCTGCAAAGAAGTAATTGAGGAACGAACCGCCATAAACGGCTTTCCATTATATAAATAACAAGTCCGCAGAAACGTGCGGAGGGCAACAGTTTATGTAAGGTCAGCTCTTTGTGACACAACGGGAGTTTTATTACTTTCGAGTACCGATGATATCATTCTGTGAAGGAGGGAAGAAAGATGCCTAGAAGAGGTAACATTGCTAAGCGCGATGTCTTAGCTGATCCTATTTACAATTCCAAGATGGTCACCCGTCTGGTCAACAGCGTCATGCTGGACGGCAAGAAGGGCGTCGCTCAGAAGATCGTTTACGAGGCTTTCTCCATGATTCAGGAGAAGACTGGCAACGATCCTCTCGAGACTTTCGAGAAGGCGATGGAGAACATCATGCCCAGCCTCGAGTGCAAGACCCGCCGTGTTGGCGGCGCTAACTACCAGGTCCCCCTGGAGGTCAGCCCCGCTCGCCGCGAGACTCTGGGCCTGCGCTGGCTGACTGCTTACAGCCGCAGCCGTGGTGAGAAGACCATGGCCCAGCGCCTGGCTGCTGAGATCATGGATGCTGCCAACAACACCGGCAACGCCGTGAAGAAGCGCGAGGATACCCACAAGATGGCCGAGGCCAACAAGGCTTTCGCTCATTTCCGTTATTGATCTGTTCTGTAGGAGGTTAATTTCATGGCTACTCCCAGAGAAGTTTCTCTTCAGATGACGAGAAATATCGGCATTATGGCCCACATCGATGCTGGTAAGACCACCACTACCGAGCGTATTCTGTACTACACCGGCATCAACCACAAGATCGGCGAGGTTCACGACGGCGGCGCTACCATGGACTGGATGGTCCAGGAGCAGGAGCGTGGTATCACCATCACCTCCGCAGCTACCACTTGCTACTGGAGCCACTCTGAGACTCAGAAGGACCCTGTTGCATTCAAGAAGAATCGTCACCGCATCAACATCATCGACACCCCGGGCCACGTTGACTTCACTGTTGAGGTCCAGCGTTCTCTGCGCGTCCTGGACGGTTCTGTGACCGTTCTGGCTGCTAAGGGCGGTGTCGAGCCTCAGTCTGAGACCGTCTGGCGTCAGGCTGATGAGTACAAAGTCCCCCGTATGGTGTACGTCAACAAGATGGACACCATGGGTGCTGACTTCTTCCGCTGCATCAAGATGCTGCACGATCGTCTGCACGCCAACGGCGTGGCCATCCAGCTGCCTATCGGTCAGGAGGATACCTTCCGTGGTATCGTCGACCTGGTCGATATGAACGCTGAGGTCTACTACGACGATATGGGCAACGATATGCGCACCGAGCCTATCCCCGAGGATATGCGTGAGCAGGCTGAGGAGTATCGCAACATCCTCGTTGAGGCTGTTGCTGAGAACGACGAGGCTCTGATGGAGAAGTACCTCGAGGGTGAGGAGATCACCCGTGAGGAACTGAAGGCTGCTATCCGCAAAGAGACCATTGCGAACACTCTGGTCCCCGTTGTCTGTGGTTCTTCCTACAAGAACCGCGGCGTGCAGAAGCTGCTGGACGCTATCGTTGACTATATGCCCGCACCTACCGATGTCGAGGACATCAAGGGTGTGAATCCTGAGACCGAAGAGCAGGAGACCCGTCCGTCTTCCGACGACGCTCCCTTCGCAGCTCTGGCCTTCAAGATCGCTACCGACCCCTTCGTTGGTAAGCTGGCATACTTCCGTGTCTACTCCGGTAAGGTCGAGGCAGGTACTACTGTCTACAACTCCGTGAAGGACAGCAAGGAGCGTATGGGCCGCATCCTGCAGATGCACTCCAACCACCGCAAGGATATCGACTGCTGCTATGCAGGTGATATTGCTGCTGTCGTTGGTCTGAAGAACACCACCACCGGTGATACTCTGTGTGATGAGAATCATCCCATCATTCTGGAGTCCATGAAGTTCCCCGAGCCCGTTATCCGCGTCGCCATCGAGCCTAAGACCAAGGCCGGCAACGAGAAGATGGGCATCGCGCTGGCAAAGCTGGCCGAAGAGGATCCTACCTTCAAGACCTACACCGACGAAGAGACTGGTCAGACCATCATCGCCGGCATGGGCGAGCTCCATCTGGAGATCATCGTCGACCGTCTGCTCCGTGAGTTCAAGGTCGAGGCTAACGTCGGCGCACCTCAGGTCGCTTACCGTGAGACCATCCGCAAGGAGGCCAACCAGGAGACCAAGTACGCTCGTCAGTCTGGTGGTAAGGGCCAGTACGGTCACGTCAAGATCAAGATCGAGCCCAACGAGGCAGGCAAGGGTTATGAGTTCGTCAACGCCATCGTTGGCGGCGCTATCCCGAAGGAATACATCCCGGCTATCGACAACGGTATCCAGGGTGCTATGAAGTCCGGCGTTCTGGCAGGCTATCCTGTCGTTGACGTCAAGGTCACCCTGTGGGATGGCTCTTATCATGAGGTCGACTCCTCTGAGATGGCCTTCTCCATTGCAGGTTCTATGGCCTTCAAGGATGCTATGCGCAAGGCTGATCCTATCATCACCGAGCCCATCATGAAGGTCGCTGTCATCGTTCCCGATGAGTATCTGGGCGATGTCATCGGCGATCTGAATGCTCGCCGTGGTCAGATCCAGGGCATGGAGGCAATGGCTGGCACCCAGCGTGTCAACGCATTCGTTCCTCTGGCTCAGATGTTCGGCTACGCCACCGACCTGCGTTCCAAGACTCAGGGCCGTGGCCAGTATGTCATGGAGCCGTCTCACTACGAGCCGGTGCCTAAGAACATCGCTGATCAGATCATCGCAGGCCGCACCAAGGGCTGATCGTTGAAAAACGGATAAAGATTTTGCCGGGGTAGTGTAGCTCCGGCAAAATTTCCTGTAAAACACTTGATTTTACAGGTGGAATCTAGTAGAATAGTTTTGCAATGCAATTCTGTATTAGCAGGACTGTTGTAACCAATATCAAAACCTAATTTAAGGGAGGATATTCCAATGGCTGAAAAGGCAAAGTTCGACCGTTCTAAGCCGCATGTTAACATCGGCACCATCGGTCACGTTGATCACGGCAAGACCACTCTGACCGCTGCTATCACCAAGTACCTGGCACTGAAGGGTGACGCAGACTTCATGGACTACGCCAACATCGATAAGGCTCCTGAGGAGCGTGCTCGTGGTATCACGATCAACTCCGCTCACGTTGAGTATCAGACCGACGCTCGTCACTATGCTCACGTTGACTGCCCGGGCCATGCTGACTACGTCAAGAACATGATCACTGGTGCTGCTCAGATGGACGGCGCTATCCTGGTCGTTGCAGCTACCGACGGTCCCATGCCCCAGACCCGTGAGCACATCCTGCTGGCTCGTCAGGTCGGCGTGCCCTATATCGTTGTCTTCATGAACAAGTGCGATATGGTCGACGACGAGGAGCTGCTGGATCTGGTCGAGATGGAGATCCGTGAGCTGCTGAGCGAGTACGACTTCCCGGGCGACGACACCCCGATCATTCGTGGTTCCGCTCTGAAGGCTCTGGAGTCTGACTCTAAGGATCCCGAGGCTCCCGAGTATGCTTGCATCAAGGAGCTGATGGACGCTGTCGATACCTATATCCCCAACCCCGATCGTGAGGAGGACAAGCCCTTCCTGATGCCCATCGAGGATGTCATGACCATCTCTGGCCGTGGTACTGTTGCTACCGGTCGTGTTGAGCGTGGTATGGCCAAGGTTGGCGATGCAATGGAGATCGTCGGCATCAAGCCCGATCGTCTGAGCACCACCATCACCGGTCTGGAGATGTTCCGTAAGTCTCTGGACTTCGCTGAGGCTGGCGATAACATCGGCGCTCTGCTGCGTGGTGTTGACCGTACCCAGATCGAGCGTGGCCAGGTTCTGGCTAAGCCCGGTTCTGTCCATCCCCACAAGGTCTTCGAGTCTCAGGTCTACGTTCTGACCAAGGACGAAGGCGGCCGTCACACCCCGTTCTTCTCCAACTATCGTCCTCAGTTCTACTTCCGTACCACCGACGTGACCGGCATCATCACCCTGCCGGAAGGCACCGAGATGTGCATGCCTGGCGATAACGTCATGATGCACGTTGAGCTGCTGACCCCCGTCGCTATGGAAGAGGGCCTGCGTTTCGCTATCCGTGAGGGTGGCCGTACCGTTGGTTCCGGCGTCGTCGGCAAGATCATTGAGTGATTATGTCCTTGAACGTCAGTTCTAAGGCGAACTAAGCACTTATAAAGACCTTCCCATTCCGGAGAGTGGGAAGGTCTTTTTTTTGTTTGCTCTTGTGCTGCGGGGGCCGGGCCGTTATAATAAAAGAAAAAGCCGCTGTCTGGCGGCGGAAAACGAGGAATGGATATGAAGCTTCCCGAGAAGAAACAGCGCTGGGTCTATCATGCAGAGGCTCTGCCGCAGGCGGCAGGCGAGGGCGTCACCCGCCGGGTGCTGGCCTACACCGACGGCCTGATGTGCGTGGAAAACACCTTTGAAAAGGGGGCCGTGGGCGCACTCCACCATCACCCCCACACCTAGATCACCTATGTGGTGTCGGGTGCGTTCGATTTCACGGTGGACGGCGTGACCCACACCGTGCGGGCAGGGGATACCATCCTGAAAGAGGACGGCGTGGAGCACGGCTGCGTCTGCACCGAGGCCGGCATCCTGCTGGACATCTTCACCCCCATGCGGGAGGATTTTGTCTGAGCGGCTGCCCCGCCGGGCCTGTCGCCGGGCATAAAAACACCCTTTCTTTGCCTTGACCGGCAGGGGAAGGGTGTTTTTGCATTTCCGGCCCGACAAAAAGTAAACAAATAAAATGGCGAAACTTTGTAGATTATTGCTATTGAAAAACCTATAGGGGGGGGGGGTAAAATGGTGAAAAGACCTGTGCCGAGTTGGTGCAGAAAGCGGGAACGACACCCCGGGATGCCCGCCATGCGGAGGCGAACGAGGGATCCTTTTTGCTGCGGGACAGGTTTTGAATGTACAACAGGGAGGATTTTGTATGCAGCGAAAAGATTTAGCTTTGCGGGTGCTGTCTACGGCAGCAATTATGTCTATTGTTACTTCTATTGCAGCCCCGGCCTTTGCGGATATTTACTATATCGGCAACGGCAGCATTGACGTGGTGACCAAAAAGGATACGGACGGCAATGAGTATGTGGAGGTGAAACAGGGCGATAATACCTACACCGACACCAGCGATGAGATCGTGATCAAGGACGGCACCAGCGAAGCAGATACCACCCTGACGGAGGCTAAGCGTGCTGAGGGTACCCGGGCAAATCCCGCGGTAGCCCCTGCCGCCGGTGCCGCCACGCAGGAGCTGGAAGCAACCGGGTCTGCAGACGCTGCCGGGGAGAGCCAGCCTGACCCGGACGCAGGCTTTACCCTGAGCGAGACCGAGGAGGACTCTGCCCAGACCCAGGAGGGCAAGGACATCACCAAGAAGGATGAGGACACCACGGAGCCCTCCACAGACAATCCCACGGAGAATCCCAAGAAGGATGTGGTGTACGAGTACGCCCCGGCAGACCCGGAGCCGGAGCAGCAGACCACGAAACTCGCCACCACCTCTGCAGACCCTACGGCAAAGACCCAGGAGGCCACTCTGGACGACGCCCCCACCACTCCTGCCTTGCCAGTGGGCAGCGTAACAAACCCCACCACGAATGTCATCAAGGTCGTCAATAACTGGGTGGGCGCAGCGGCCAAGGAACTCAAGATCCGGCTCAGCAATGTGAATATTAAGGCGGAGAAAACAGCTAATAAAGCTGCAATGGATGTCTCCGGCGGCGGAACGACAAAAGTTGAGCTGGACGGCCAGAATGTTTTGGACAGTCATGAAGTCCCGTATCAGGCAGGACTGCGCAAGCAGGGAGAGGGAACGCTGATCATCACAGACGAGACCAATGACGAGGGAAAGAAAATCACCACCCCCAAATCAAACGATTCCGGCAGCCTGATCGCAAAAGGTGCAGGCGGAAACGGAGCGGCAGGCATCGGGGGAAGCGTTGCCGAAGGCACAAAAAACATCACCATCGAGGGCTATGCAACGGTTCACGCAGCAGGCGGCGGGAGTGGCGCAGGCATCGGCGGCGGCGGCATCTATGGAGATACACAATCTGGAGATGCAGAAAACATCATCATCCAGGGCTATGCAACTGTTGACGCAAAAGGCAGCGGGAGTGCCGCAGGCATTGGCGGCGGCGGCAATGGAGGAAATGCAGAAAACATCATCATCCGGGGGCATTCCAAGGTGACGGCAACCACCCTAGGTGGCGCTGCCATCGGCGGCGGCTATGGTTCTGAGTCGGGAGGCTCGGCAAAGGGCATCGTGATCCGTGACCATGCAACGGTCGTTGCAAAGAGTGAAGGTGGCTCTTGGCTCGGGAACGGTTGTGCCGCCATCGGCGCTGCCGGAAACAAGGACACCGAAGCAGAGGTGATCATTGGCACGCCCGGGGCTACAGCAGCGACGGGAGATGTCCATGTCACGGCAACCGGGGTCTACGGCTCTGCCATTGGCAGTGGCACAAAAGATACCAAGGTCACCATTCAGGGCAATGCGACCATCCGGACGGCGAGCATGAGAAGTTCCACTGCGATCGGAAGTAACTATGGAAATGTGGAGGTCAACATAAAGGACAATGTTACCATTGATACAGACAATGATCCTGTAAATGCAGAGCCGGACCATGCAGGCTCCAGTATCGGCGGCGGGGATATTCGCGGAGATTCGAACAGAAAAGTTGTAGTGAACATTGACGGCGGAACAAACGGAAAAGTTAAGATCGGCGATGGGGGTCAAATATTTGGAAAATATGGTGCGATTTCCGCCACCGAGGTCAACATCGGTGACAATGTGCTGCTTAAAATGAGACTATGGAAATCGCTGGATGATGATAAGTATATCAATGTGAACGGTGCTGAGGCTGCGGTAGGCACAAGAAATAACCCCGCAGCCGGCGGCCTTGTAAACACCATTGGCGATAATACGGAGCTGTGGTACTACAGTAAAGGCTGGCAGCAAAAGATCGTCCATGGCAAAAATGTTTGCACCAAAAAAGAGATCGGCCGCAAGGATGCCACCTGCACGGAAGATGGCTGGGTGAAGTACGGATGCACCTATGAGAGCGATAGGCATGCCACTGCCCCGGAGCATATCGACGAGTGGACGGAGACTATCCCCGCTCTGGGCCATGACTGGAAGGACAACGGTGACGCCAACCATATCTGTGACAGAGACCATGTGACTGCGGCCCACACCTACGGCGAGTGGACTACGGTTAAGGAGGCCACCTGCACCGCTGCAGGCCAAAAGCAGCATACCTGCACGGAGTGCGGCCACGTCGAGACGGAGGTCATCCCCGCCACCGGCCACCACTGGGTGGACAAAGGAGACGGCACCCACACCTGCCCCGACTGCGGTGCCACCAAGGGCCAGCCTTTCAACACCAACAGCGCCCTTGAGCTGCGGGTGGTGGACGCTGAGGGCATGGACCAGCCCTTTACCGTGAGCCAGAACGGCACCCTGCGCACCTACACCGGTGCCTACGACACGGCCACCCTTACCGGCGACCTGAACACCCTGCGCTACCTGCAGGACCACGGCGCACAGACCATCCAGTTCGTCACCAATGGCAAGACCAGCAGCTTTTCCATCAACGACCTGCTGGCACAGGGCAGCGGCAGCGAGGTGTTCTACCTCACCCACCGTGGGACCGAAGAGCCCACCCTGCTGCTGGTGGAGGCAGACCGCAGCGATCTGGTGAAAGACTAACCATCCCCGGAGGCGGAGCTTCCGCATGACCCCGCCCCCCTCCATATTGCAAGACCCCCGGCACCTTCCGCAGGGTGCCGGGGGTCTCTTTGCGCCGCAGGGCAAAAAAGGCCCCGGCCTGCCCGGTGGGGGCGAGGCCGGAGCCTTTGCTCATGCTTTGGGGGGTGCTGCCGGGCAAGCTCAGGCAGCAGTGGAAGAAGCGACCTCGGAGGAAGCAGCCTCAGAAGATGCAGCCTCGCTGGAGACCTCAGAAGCAGCCTCAGAAGCAGCCTCAGAAGATGCAGCCTCGCTTGCAGCCTCGGAGGAAGCGCTGTTCTCCTCGGCCACGGCAGAGGTGGAAGCAGCCTCAGACTGAGCGGCAGCAGAAGCAGCCTCAGAGGTGGAAGCGGCGGTAGAAGAAGAGCTGCCGCAGGCAGTCATGCTGACAGCCAGAACCAGAGCAGCAACGGTAACAGCAACATTCTTGAGTTTCATATGGAAAATCTCCTCATATTTGAAAATAGTTTTGCGGGAGGGCCGTACAGGCAAGACCCTTCTGCAAAAAGATATTCTAGTCCGTTTTCGAAAAAAATCAAGCCCTTTTTTGGCAAAGATTCTATTTGCCAGAGAGATTCTACACTTTTGTTATAACTTTTCGATAAAAGTCAAAGATTTTTGACGTCCAAAAATGAAACACTCCGGGCTTTTCCGGAAGAGGAAAGCATGGTATAATAGCTTCATGATAAAGGCTGGAAAACGACAGTGAGGTAGAAGGTCATGGACATCAGAAAAGTTGCAGTTCTGGGAGCCGGTGCGGTCGGCTCCTATGTCATCTGGGGGCTTTCGGCCCGCAGGGACATTGAGCTTGGCGTGGTGGCCGATGGCCCGCGGGGCGAGCGCCTGGCAAAAGAAGGCTGTGCCATCAACGGCAAAGTCTACCGTCCGGCAGTCTGGACGCCCGGGCAGGCCCATGACGCCGACCTTCTCATCGTCTGCCTGAAATACGGCGCACTGCCCGGCGCACTGGACAGCATCAAAGCCGTCACTGGTCCCCATACCACCATCATGAGCCTGATGAACGGCGTGGACAGCGAGGACATCATTGCCTCTGCTGTGGGTGGGGAGCATCTGCTTTACTCCCTCATCAAAGTGGCGTCCCACAAGGAGGCGGACGGCGTCCATTTCGACCCGGCGACCACCGTTGGCATCATCTTCGGGGAGAAGGAGCCGCCCTGCGGCAGCCCCCGCGTCAAGGCCGTGGAGGCCCTGTTCGGCGGCACAGAGCTGCACTTCCGGGCCACCGACTGCATCCGGGAAGAGATGTGGAGCAAGTTCCGCCTCAACGTCTGCAACAATCTGCCCCAGGCCATCCTCGGCGCAGGCGTAGGCTGCTACCGTGACAGCGTCCATATGAAGGCTGTCAGCGACGGCCTCCGCCGTGAGCTGGAAGCCATTGCCGCAGCCAAAGGCATTGACATGCAGAAGGTGGATGCCGTGTCCGGCAAGGGCTGTGCCGTCAAGCCCTCGGCCCGCTACTCGACGCTGCAAGACCTCGACGCCGGACGCCATACCGAGATCGATATGTTCTCGGGTGCGCTCATCCGGATGGGCAAAGAGCTGGGCATCCCGACGCCCTACAATGAGTTTACTTATCACATGATAAAAGCGCTGGAAGAGAAGAACGACGGTAAGTTTGATTATACCGGCCCGGATCAGGAAATGACATGGGCAAGATAACGGAGGGAATACCGATGAATATTACGGTCTATCTGGGGGCGAACGAGGGCAGCGACCCGGCCCTGAAACAGGCGGTGGAGGAACTGGGCCGCTGGATCGGCGAGAGCGGGAACGCGCTGGTCTACGGCGGCTCCCGCAGCGGCCTGATGGGGCGTCTGGCCCACAGCGTTCTGACGGCGGGGGGCGAAGTGACCGGCGTCGAGCCCCAGTTCTTCATCGACTCCGAGGTGCAGTATGACGGCCTGACCAGGCTCATCGTCACCCAGGACATGACCGAGCGCAAGACCAGGATGATCGAGCTGGGCGACGCCTTTATCGCGTTCCCCGGCGGCACCGGCACGCTGGAAGAGATCGCCGAGGTGATGTCCAAGGTCTCGCTGGGCCATCTGGACGCGCCCTGCATCCTCTACGACCTCGACGGCTACTACGCCGGCCTGAAAGCTCTGCTGGCCCACATGGTCGAGATGGGGCTGTCCAGCCCCGAGCGGCAGAGCGGCATTTATTTTGCAAAAGATCTGGACGAGATAAAGAGCATCCTGAAACGGGCATAAGAAAAGCGCTGGAAGCGGTGTAAAGGCTTCCAGCGCTTTTTATTGTCTGCTTACATGGAGATGACGCCCAGTGCGTTTGCCACCGAGCTGATGAGGATGATGGCTGCGAAGATGGGGCAGAGGTACTTTATCATAAAGTTGAAGATGCGCTTGCGGCGGAAGGGCTTGCCTTCCAGCGTGACCTCTTCCTCGATCTTCTCCACACCGATGACCCGGGACACCAGCAGGCAGATGGTGATGGCCGCAATGGGCATCATGACCGAGTTGGTGAGGAAATCGAAGAAGTCAAGGAACTGCATCCCGAAGACCGTGAACTGGGCCAGCGGGCCGTAGCCCAGAGCCGACAGACTGCCCAGCACCAGCATGATGATGCCGATGAGGACGGTGGCCTGCTTACGGTCCCAGCCCAGCTCGTCCTCGAAGGTGGAGACAGCGCTTTCCGTCAGGGCGATGGAGCTGGTGACGGCGGCAAACAGCACCAGCGTGAAGAAGAGGATGCCCACCACGGTGCCGAGACCCATGCTCTCAAAGACCTTCGGGATGGTGATGAACATGAGGGCCGGGCCGGCCTGCAGGGTGTCCGGGTCGCCGCCCGAGAAGGAGAAGACCGCCGGAATGATCATCAGGCCCGCCATGATGGCAATGGCCGTGTCGAAGATCTCCACGTTCTCGGTGGACTCCTCGATGGAGACATCCTTCTTCATGTAGGAGCCGAAGGTGACGAGGATGCCCATTGCGATGGAGAGGGAGTAGAACATCTGCCCCATGGCGGTCACGACGGTCATCCAGGAGAAATTGGCGATGTTGGGCACGAGGAAATACTTTACGCCCTCCAGCGCACCCGGGCGGGTGACGGAGTAGCCCGCGATGATGACGGACAGCACCACGAGAATGGGCATCATCACCTTGGACACCCGCTCCACGCCGTTGCGCACGCCTGCAAAGATGATGGCAAGGGTGAAGATGGTAAAGATGACAAAGCAGATCTCCGCCGAAGCGCCGCTGGAAATGAAGGCGGAGAAGTAGCCGTCTGTGGCCAGCTCACTGCCGTGGCCGCTGACGTAGTCGGCCAGATACCGGATGACCCAGCCGCCGATGACCGAGTAATAAGGCACGATGAGGATGGGGATGATGGCATTGATCCAGCCGCCGAAGGAGCGCCTGCCCTTGCGGACGGCGGCGAATGCGCCCACCGGGCTTTTCCTGGTCATCCGGCCCAGCGCCGTCTCGGCTACGATCATGGTGTAGCCGAAGGTGAAGGCGAGGATGATGTAGATGAGCAGGAAGATGCCGCCGCCGTACTTGGCCGCAAGATAGGGGAAGCGCCAGATGTTGCCGAGGCCCACCGACGCGCCTGCTGCGGAGAGAACGAAGCCAATCTTGCCCGAAAAGGCGCTCCGCTTGTGCTGTTTTTGATTCATTGGATTTTCCTCTTTTCACAAATTCAATACCCCCAGTGTATCACAGCCGGGGAGGGGATTCAACCGATTTTTCGATAAGAAGCAGAAGTTCCTGTGCTCAGAGGGAGGCAGCGTCAATCCACCACCGGCACATCCAGCCCGAATTCCAGCGGGCGGAAGCGGGGGCAGACATTCTCCGTGATGCAGATGACCGACGCGGCCAGGCGGCTGCCGATCTCACAGGACTGGGCCAGATTCTTGCCGTAGGTCAGGCCGATGACCGTACCGGCAAAGAAGGCGTCGCCTGCGCCGGTGGTGTCGATGACGTCCACCTTCTTGGCGGGTACGACGCCGCACTCGCCGGTGTGCTTGGCGTACACGGCACCCTGACCGCCCATGGTCACCACCATGCTGGTCATGTTGGCGCTGTGGACGTTCCGGGCCAGTACCTGAGCCATCTGGCTGGGGGCGAGATGCTCGTAGTCGTCCGAGAAGAGCAGACCGGCCTCCTGCTGGTTGCAGACGAAGCAGTCGATCTGCTGCAGATAGTCGCGGCGCTCCATGGCGATGCTCATGTTAGAGACTGCGGCAAAGACCTTCTTGTTGTATTTCCTGGCATAGCGGAGCACCTGCTTGACCGTGTCTTTCTCGAGGTCCAGCTCGATGGCGATGGCGTCACAGTCCTTGAAGATCTCGTCGCCCTTTTCCTCCAGCAGGGTGGTCAGCGGGGTGGTGTCAGGGCGCTTGGAGATGGCGGCGTGGACGTCGCCGTCGTTGTCAAAGATGGCCAGCCAGGTACCCATGCCATCGGGGACCTTCTGGATGTATCGGGTGTTGACCTTGTGGTTGTCCAGCTTGTCGATGACGTCCTGGCCCATGCCGGTGTCGTCCACCAGACCCACGAAGGTGGGGCGCAGCTCCACATTGGCGATGTCCTCCGCCACGTTCCGGCTCACACCGCCATGCACCTGTTCAATGCGGCCGGCGTTCCGTCCGCCGGGGATGTAGGTGGAGAGGGGATAGCCCTTGATGTCCACGAAAACTGCGCCGATGACTACGATTCCCATATTTGAAATTCCTTTCCTGAATAAGAACTCTCTTTGACTTCTATCCTATTTACGCTTCTTCTGCCTTTTGCGCCCGAATATCGTCGCCCATAAAGAGGAAGGGGACAAAAGAGGAGAGGCGGCTGGAGATTTTTTCGGTGTAGAGCTTTTCCAGCAGAGCGCCGTCGGTGATGTTGGTGGTGACGATGGTGGGCAGTTTCGCGCCCAGACGGTTGTTCAGCAGACTGTAAAGGGTGCTGATGAGGAAGCTGGAGTTGAACTCGGAACCCAGGTCGTCGAGGATGAGCAGGTCGGCCCCGGCGGCGGTGCGCAGGAGCATCTCTTCCTCCCCGGCGGGGTCGGAGCCGAAGTGCAGAGCCTCGAGCTTCGAGAAGAAATCGGGGCTGGACACATAGATGACGTCGAAGCCCTTTTCCAGCACCTCTCCGGCAATGGCCAGAGCGGCATGGGTCTTGCCCAGACCGGCGTTGCCGAGGAGCATCAGGCTCTCGCTGGTGGTATCGAATTCGTCGGCGTAGCCGCGCAGGTCGTCAAGAAGGGTGGACATATAACTCCGCACCGGCTCGCCGAGGGAGGCGTCCATCCGGGCGGGGTAGTAGCGCAGCTCCATGGTATCGAAGCTGGAAATGGAGAGGCTGGACAGAGCCTCGATCTCTGACCGGCGGAGCTGCTGCATCACCTTGTGGACGCAGCTGCAGGTGTGGCCGTCCACAATGCCGGTGTCTTCGCAGAGCCTGCAGGTGAAGTGCGGCTCCAGTGCGTCGGCGGGACGGCCGCTGGAGGCCAGCAGGTCGGCCAGCTTTTTGCGGGCATCGGTGAGGGCCGCAGCGGCATCGGTGCGGTCCTTGCCCGCCGCACCGGCCAGTGCGCAGCGGATGCCCCGCACCCGCACCTCTTCTTCGGCGTGGCGCAGCCCGGGGACAGCAGCCTCGGCCTCAGCGCGGGCGTCCTCCGCCTTGGCCCGTGCGGTCTGACGACGGCGGGCGACGGTGCGCAGGGCTTCCTGATACAGTTCGTTTTTGGTACGCATAGTGTCTCCTTATGCCGGGGGTCACTCGGACTTTTTCTTGAGGGTGCGGCGGCGGGCAGCGTTCTTGAGGAAGTCGTTGCCGCTGGGGGTCTCGCGGTCTACCCGGATGTTCCGGCTGGCTCCGGCAGCGGCCACCGGAGTGCGTACATCGTGGATATTGCGCAGCCCCTTGGCGTTCCAGGTCTTGAGGATGCTGTTCCAGTACCACAGGTCACGCTTCGGCCCGGCCTGCACAGCGGCCTCCTGCACCATGGCATCGTCGTAGCCGTAGACCTCATACCACCGGGCGATGGCTTTCCGCCCGCCGAGGGTGAGCTCGCTGTCCGGGATGCCCAGCAGGGAAGCAACATACTGCTCCCGGGTCTGGCGGAGGGCCAGCAGCTTGAGGTGGGCGTCGGCCTGTTCGCCGGTCTCCACGCCCTCGGCCCGCCAGACTTTCAGCTCGTGGAGGACGGCGGCCATCGTCCGCTTGCCCCGGCTGGCCACATAGGCCACGCAGAGCATGACGGTCTCGGGGGCAAAGCCCTCCTGTACGTAGAGGTTGACCAGCTTTTCCATCTCACTGTGGGTCAGCGGGCGGGCAAAGCCGGTCTGAGCGCAGTCGATGAGGCTCGAGATCATGGGGTCGGTGCGGCTTGCGGCGGCGATCTCCGCCCAGGTCATGGGGGCAGGAGCGGAGGGCTCTGCTCCCGGCGCGGCGTTCTCGTCGTAGCGCTCGAGAAGCCCCGCACCGGCCCAGAAGGAGAGGGCGCTTTCGGCAGAGATGCGGCTGCGCAGTTTAAGGTCGGCACAAATTTTTTCGGGGTCGGTGACGCCGGTAGCCAGCACATACAGCGCTACCCGGACGTTGTATTCCTCGGCGATGCCCAGCTTGGAAAAGATGAGCTGCGGCACCGGGATGGTGTCGCCCTTGAGCTCTTTGAGACGGTATATCATTGGCTTTCCCCGCTTTCTGCGTCCTCGTCCTTCGGCGGCGGTGACCAGGGCTCACAGTCCAGGATGGAGGGCCGCTGCTTCCAGAGCGCCAGGTCGGCGCTGTAGGCAGAGGACAGATACTCCGCCGCTGCGGCCCGGCCCTCGTCCGTCAGCGGAAAGACCATCTGTCGGCGCAGGGCGGGGTCGGTGCGGTCCAGCGCCCAGGGGTCGGGCCAGATGTCCACCGTGAGGATGGCTTCCTCTTTCTGTGCGCCCTCGCCGCCGTCCGGGTCAGGCACACTGCGCTTGCCGGGCGAGAGCAGATAGCGCATCCCGTCTTCGCTGCCGCTGTATTGATTCTTGCACTTGAAATAGTGCAGAAGGGGTACAAAGATCATGACGTCCCTCTCAGTTTTAGACTTGCTGAAATGATAAAAGCGCCAATTCTTGACGAATCAGCGCTCTTTTTGTGGAGCAGGATACGGGACTCGAACCCGCCGCCTACTGCTTGGGAAGCAGTCGCTCTACCGGATGAGCTAACCCTGCGTTTACTCATTTATTGTAGCAAAGGACACGGGTTTTGTCAACCGCTTTTTGGCTCGATTTTGGTCGGATAGCAATTCAACTTTTTAATGCAGCAGCAACAGCGTTGAATTGCCTATCGCAAAGATGCCGTTTCGATCGGCACTATTTTTGAAAATTGCGATAAACAAAAAGACCGCCGTTCTGCCCGCAGGAAATAAGGGCAGGACGGTGGTCTTTTGAACGGACTGTGACTTACAGCTCAACCAGAGCGCGCTTGAGGTTCTGGGCGATCTGGTCAGGGCAGCTGGTGGGGCGGGGGCCGCAGGTGGTGCCTTCCATGCGGGCGATGGCGTCCTCAGCCTTCATGCCCTTGAGCAGGCGGCTGATGCCCTTCAGGTTGCCGTTGCAGCCGCCGACGACCTCGATGGACTCGATGGTGTGGTCATCGTTCAGCACGATGTGGGTCTCCTTGGAGCAGGTACCCTTGTTGGGGTAGCTGAAAGACTTGCTCATATTCAAACATCCTCTCTTTATATCCGACTGACAGGCGAGCGGACTCGCGCAGTACCCTTATTATATCCTTGTCAGGTGGGGAAGTCAATGTGACCCGGTCACAGAGCGCCGCCCCGGCGCTTGCGGGCCAGTGCCTCGATGCGCGCGATCTGGTCGTCCTCGGTGACGCAGGCACCCACCGGGTGGGGCTTGCCGTGGTTCGCGCCGTGGAAGTCGCTGCCGCCGGTGACGATGAGGTCGTGCTTCTTGCAGAGCTCAGCGCACTCGGTCCTGTCCTCGGGGCTGTTGCGGGGGTGATGCACCTCGATGCCGTCGATGGCTCCTTCGGCCACCAGCTCCCGCAGCAGGGGCATACTCTTGTACACCGTCGGGTGGGCGAACACCACCACGGCCCCAGCGGCCTTTGCCGTGGCCAGCACCTCCCGCACCGGAGGGTAAGTGGGGGAGTGGAGGCACTTGCCCCGCGGCTCCCAGCCGAACAACTCGTGATAAAGCCCGGTGTAGATGCCGTCGCACAGGCCCAGCTGCTGCAGCGCCTGCATGATGCCGCTCTTGAAGAGGACGCCGCTGTCCTGTGCATATTCCAGCGCCTGCTCGGTGCGGAACTGGGGGTACAGCGCCTCGATCTCCCGGCAGCTCTGCAGAGCGCACTCGTTGCGGCGCTGGCGCATGATGTCGCAGTGCCGGCGCAGGGCGGGGCAGTCCAGGTCGGGCCAGAAGGTCAGCAGGTGGACGCGGTGGCTGCGCTGGAAGTCGTAGCCGGTGAGCTCGGCGGCGGGGATGAGCCGCACGCCGTCCTGCACCGGGTGGTCGTAGGCGTACTGGGCGCTGAGTGTGGTATCGTGGTCCGAGAGGGCCAGAGCGCTCAGCCCCAGCCGCGCTGCCATCAGGGGCAGGCGGTGGATGGGGACAGAGCCGTCAGAACAGGTGGAATGAGTATGAAGGTCGCCAGCCATAAGTTACTTTCCCTCGATTTTTATAGATTTCTGCGATTAGTGTACCACAAAAATCATCGGGGAACAAGGGAGCCTTACACGGCCTTGCCGCCCACCGTGAGCGTGGAAGAACGGATGTGGTGGGTGAGAACGACTTCGGCGTCCTCGCCGCCCATGGCCAGAAGCTCGTCCACCGAGAGGGTGGTGGAGCAGAGGATGGTCTGGAAGGTGATGGTCTCGATGCCCTCAGCCCGCAGCTGACGCAGGGCGGCCAGCGAGATGCGGAAGGAGGCTGTGAGCCGTCCGACGCAGACGGTGAGGGTATTGCCGCTCTGGGTGCTCGTGTAGGAGATGCGCTGGCCGTCCTTGTCGGTGACAGTCAGGCCGGGGAGGAAAGAGGCGGGTGCGGACGGGGCGGAAGAGCCGCCGCCGGAAGAGGAGGTGTCCGCAGGGACAGGGTAGCCGGGGTCGGTGGGAAGGGTGATGCCGTTGCCCTTGGAGTCGTAGCGGGTGATGGAGCTGCCCTCAGCAAGGCCGTTGAACTCCTGCTCGCCGTTCTTGTCGCCGATGGCAACATTGTCTTTTCCAGCGGTGGCTGTGATGGTCACTTTGCCCTCGAGGGTGATGTTTGCCTTGGCGTCGCCCGCACCGCTGCCGATACCTGCACCACCGGGGCCGACTTTATTGCCGTCTTCATCGGTCAAGGCTGCGCCGCCGGTCGCATTCACAGTGGGAGTACCAGTCTCGTTGCCGCGGATGGTGATTTTGTTGCCGTCGTCGCTGCCGACCGTGAGTGCATTCACACCGCCGCCGATGCCTGCGGCACCCTCGCCGCCGACAGCGTTGACCGTGGTGTTGCCCTCAATGGTCACGTCGCCCACGCCAGAAGAGGAAGTATCCTCCTCAGGAATGTAGCTTTCGTAATAGCCGCCGCCGATACCGGCAGCGCCTGCGCCGCCCTGTGCGAGGCCGATTTTGGCGTTGTCTTTGATGGTTACTTTGCCGACGTTGGGGAGGCCCGATTCGCCATAGCCGGCACCAACTCCAGCGCCCAAATCGCTACCGATGGCGCGTTCGACGTTGGCATTGCCGGAGATTTCTACATCTCCAATCGGACCGTAGATGCCGCTGCCGATGCCAGCACCGCCGCCAAAACCTTGTGCCTCTTTCACGGTTGCATCGCCGGTAATGGTTACATGGCCGCTTCCACCATGTCCGCCGCCGATGCCAGCGCCACCGTAGTCGTCGGGGTTAGAACCATCGGAGATGGCACTGATAATGGTGCCGCCGCTGATGCGAACATTGCCGTCGCCGCTCAGTCCGCCGCCAATGCCCGCACCGCCGCTATTGCCGGTGGCAGTGATGGTGCCGCCGGTGATCTCTACATCGCCACTGCCGATGATTTTGCCGATTCTGCTGCCAGCACCGCCGCCGATGCCTGAGGCAAGCTTGCCGCCATTAGCGGTAATGTCACCGTCGGTAATGGTCACTTGACCGTCCTTATTCATGCCGCCGCCGATACCTGCACCGCCGCGACCACCGGCAGCGTCCAGACTGCCGTCCTTATTGTTGTCCTGAATGGTCAGTTCGCCGCTGGTGTCGGTCTTGTTGTGTTCCAGGCCGGCATGACCGCTGCCGCTTTTCAGGGTGTTGCTGCCGTCCAGCTCAATGGTGGTGTTGCCGCTGCCGGTCACGCTCACGGCGGCTTTGTTCTGTTTGCTGGTGTCGATGTTCACATTGTCCAGCTTGACCTCTACCTTATCGTTCTCCTCTTTGGCGTCGATGGTCACGGTGTTGGAAGAAGCTTTGTCCTTGTCCTTGCTGGAGATGATGGTGTCTTTATCGTTGTCAACCGTCTCTTTTCCGGTCTGCTCCACCTTGTTGGTGCCAGTCTCGGTACCTGCCGAGATGACGATGTCGCCATCCTCAATATAATAGGTACCCGCAAAGGCGGGGAAGGCCGCCCCGGTCAGCAGGGCAGCGGTAAGGACAAGCGCTGCTGCCCGCTGAGAGGCCGGACGGGGCGAATCAATACCCCCCCCCCCCCCCCCCCCCCCGTATGGAGAGGCCGACCCAGAACACGCATCGCAAGCTTACGATAAGAGAGCGTACAAAAACCTCCTTTGAATGGTGAAAAGAAATGGTGAAACCGTAGAATATCAGGTTACTTTGAATATACCGCATCTGCGGAAAAAAATCAATAAAACCTGCGCGAATCGCCCTGTTTCCTGCGTGAATGACAAAAAAACTATGAAAAACGCCGGGTTTTGCTTTTCTGCACAAGGCATGGTATACTGGAAAAGGAAAAACCCGCCGACCGGGCGGGAAAAAGGAGAAACGGAAACATGAAAACGAAATTTGGCATCGTGGGCTGTGGTTTCCTCGGCAATATCGTGGCCGATGCGTGGAAGAAGGGCCTGCTGGAAGACTACGAGCTGGTGGGCGTCACCAGCCGCACCTTCGCTTCGGCAGAGAAGACGGCGGCAAGCGTGGGCTGTGCGGCCTGCGCGGACGTGGACGCTCTGCTGGCGCTGGAGCCGGAGTACATCGTGGAAGCCGCTTCGGTGGAAGCGGTGCGTGCCATGGCGGTGCCGGTGCTGCGCCGGGGCGTGAACCTCGTGGTGCTGTCCATCGGTGCATTCGCCGACCTCGCGTTTTATGAAGAGGTCAAGCAGGCGGCCCGGGAAGGCGGCGCAAAGGTGCATCTGGCCAGCGGCGCCATCGGCGGCTTCGACGTATTGCAGACCGTCACCCTCATGGCCGAGGCCCTGAAGCTGGACGAGAAGGCCGGCATCGAGACCCACACCGGTGCGAAGGGCTTCCGCAACACCCCCGTCTGGGCCGACCATCTGCTGACCGACACCGAGAAGACCACCGTCTTCACCGGCAGCGCCAAGGAAGCCATCGCCACCTTCCCGCGCCGGGTCAACGTCGCTGTGGCCACCTCACTGGCCACCACCGGCCCCGACATCACCGGCGTGACCATGCACTCCGTACCCGGCTGGGTGGGCGACGACCACTGCATCACTGCCGAGATCGAGGGCGTGAAGGCCGTGGTGGACATCTGCTCGTCCACCAGCGCCATCGCCGGTTGGAGCGCCGTGGCGCTTCTGCGCAACCTCGCCTCGCCGGTCTGCTTCTATTAAAAAGGAGGGAGTCTCATGTTCAAGAAACTGGTGGCTATCGAGCCGGTCAGCCTCATCCCCACAGCAGAGGAAGCGCTGCATCAGTACGCCGAGCAGGTCGAGCTTTACCGCGATATTCCCGCCGACGACGAGGAGATCGTCCGCCGCATCGGAGACGCCGACGCGGCGCTGTTGAGCTATACCTCCCGCATGGGCAAAAACGTCATCGAGCGCTGCCCGAACCTGCGCTACATCGGGATGTGCTGCAGCCTCTACTCGGAGGAAAGCGCCAATGTGGACATCGCCTTTGCCCGGGAAAAGGGCATCAAGGTGCTGGGCATCCGGGACTACGGCGACCGCGGCGTGGTGGAGTACGTCCTCCACGAGCTGACCGGCCTGCTCCACGGCTTCGGGATGCCGATGCTCCACGACGAGCCCGTGGAGATTTACGGCCTCAAGGTGGGTATCGTGGGTCTGGGCGTTTCGGGCCGGATGATCGCCGATGCACTGGCCTTCCTCGGCGCGGACATCTCCTACTACAGCCGCAGCCATAAGCCCGACGCCGAGGCCGCAGGCATGAAGTATAAGCCGTTGGACGCTCTGCTCCGGGAGAGCGAAGTGGTCTTCACCTGTCTGAACAAGAATGTTCTGCTCCTGGGTGAGCCGGAGTTTGAGGCGCTGGGGGAGGGAAAAGTCCTTTTCAATACCTCCATCGGCCCCGGCTTTGACTCCGCCGCGCTGGAAAAGTGGCTGGATAAGCCCGGCACCCACTTCTTCTGTGATACCTACGCCGCCGCAGGCCCCGTCAGCGAGGGCTTCTTCCAGCGGCCCAATGTCCACAGCCCGGGTGTCTCGGCAGGCCGCACCAGGCAGGCTTTCGTTCTGCTGAGCCAGAAGGTGCTGGCGAACATCGAGACGGCGCTGGGAGAATAAGCTGTAATTTCTCTGATGTGTTACACGCCGGCAGCGACCACCGCAACCATTGCCCCAACTGCCTGTCCAGCCTTCATGTGGACGAAGAACCCGGCGACCGTGCCTCCGACTGCGGCGGCATCATGGAGCCTGTGGCCGTCTGGGTACGCAAAGGCGGCGAGTGGGCCATCATCCACCGCTGCAAACGCTGCGGAAAACTCAGTTCCAACCGGGTGGCGGCAGACGACAACCCCATGAAGCTCATGAGCATTGCCATGAAGCCGCTGTGCGCGCCGCCGTTCCCGCTGGACTATATTGAGGAAATGACCGCCTTGATGGGCGGCGATGGACGGATGCGGTAAGCCGCAGCCAAAAACGAAAAGGTCGCTGTGCCGGAGAAGGTATGAAAAAGTACAAAGATAGGGGAGAGTGCTTCGATGGACTATATCAGAGTTACCAAAGAAAACATCGACAGGGAACACATCTGTTGTGCCATGTCCGGCAAACAGAGCCTTGCCAAGAAAGAATGGCTCAAGCAGCGCTTTGAGGAGGGACTTGTTTTTTACCGCAGTGCAGAGCGCGGCAAATGCTTTATCGAGTACATCCCGGCAGAAAACGCATGGGTACCCATTGATGCAGCAGGCTGGCTTTATATCAACTGCCTGTGGGTCTCCGGTTCTTTGAAAGGTCACGGCTATTCCAGCGATCTGCTGGAAGAATGCCTTCGGGATGCCAAGGCGCAGGGCAAAAACGGCGTTTGCATTCTGTGTGCCGAGGGGCGCAAACGGGAGTTTCTCGCTGACCCCAAGTTTTTGACCCATAAGGGCTTCAAGGCTTCGGATATCTCCGATTGCGGCATCAACCTCATGTATCTGCCCCTTGCAGAGAATGCCCGGCCGCCAAAATTCAAGGACTGTGCCAAGCATCCCAAGGTGGATGAAAACGGCTTTGTCCTCTACTATACCGACCAGTGCCCCTACACCTATTATTGGGTGCCAAAGGTGCAGGAGGCTGCAAAGGAACATGGGATCCCGTTCAAAGCCGTTCACATCACCGAGAAAGAGACGGCCCAGAATGTGCCTGCACCGGTCACAACCTATGCTTTGTTCCAGAATGGTCGGTTCCTGACCCAGAGCATCCAGTCGGACAAGAAATTTTTGAAATTGGCGGCAGAATAATTGAATCAGGCAAGACGCCAGACGCTCAGACGCAGTGCAGCCCATAGAATGGGGGTGCGCTGCGTTTTTTGGAGGATTTTATATGGAAGAAATTGTTGTATATGTTCACGGAAAGGGTGGTTCGGCACAAGAGGCCGAGCATTATAAAGCCCTATTCCCTAATTGTGAAGTAATTGGTTTCGACTACCACGCACAATCTCCATGGGAAGCCACGGAGGAATTCTCCGGATTTTTTACGGCAGTGCGGAAACGCTGCGGGAAGCTCACACTGGTGGCAAATAGCATTGGTGCGTTTTTATCTTTGTCCTCGTTGAATGAGAAATTGGTGGATACCGCTTATTTTATTTCTCCAGTAGTTGATATGGAGCAACTGATTTGCAACATGATGCAATGGGCTGACGTTTCCGAAGCAGAACTTGCAGAGAAACTGGAAATTCCCACAACATTTGGAGAAACGCTGTCGTGGAAATATCTCTGCTATGTCCGGGAGCATCCGATTTCATGGAAAATCCCTACCCGCATTTTGTATGGGGAAAAGGATGCTCTGACCTCCATGGAAACCATAAAAGCCTTTGCGGAAAAGAACAACGCAGAGCTGACCGTTATGCCGGGCGGAGAGCATTGGTTTCATACGAAAGAGCAGATGCAATTTTTAGATCACTGGATAAAGAATAGGAGACCATGCAATGAAACAGAAAATAAGGACGGCTTCGCTTCTCCTGCTTATAGTTCTGGGAACCGGGCTGGTAGCTTACCCTGCCTGCAGCAGGGCAGTGCTGTTCGAATCCCTCTGGGTCCCAAAGCCGGCGTGTGACTTATGTGTACGCAAAAGAAAAGCAGCAACGTTAAAATTACGCTGCTGCTAAAAGTGGACCTAGAGGGATTCGAACCCTTGACCTCTCGGATGCGAACCGAACGCTCTCCCAACAGTCTCGCTTTTGTGCACACCTTATGCACTGCGAGAAAAGAAAAATCAACGTATATTCGTCCATATAAAATGCCCTGCCAGCCCAATGGACTTTCCTGACTGTAAGTACGACCACCAAGCCGCTGATTTTCAAGATGATGCAGTTTGGGGCGTAATATGGCTGGCGGACAAGTGAGCTACAGGCCCTTGAGATGTAACTCACTTGGGGTTCAGATGTATCGCATCCCGATTCAAAAGAAAACACGATGTACCGTAAAAGCGCAACTTTCACTCGAAAAGAATGGAAGCTGCGCTTTTTGCCCATAAAATATTCATGGAAACATTGATGATCGACAAAATCAAAGATAAAGAGTGGTACCGTTTTATTTAGAGTGATATAATTTATTACTAAATTGCGAAATTGTGAGATCACCTTTTTGAAGACGATCAAAGTCTTGGGAGTAATTAGATTCTTTGCAGTGAGTGATAATTTCGCCGGAGAAATTCGCAATATTACGATATGGTAAAAGTGCAGTATTTATTTTGCGCAGTAGATAATCAAGGATTTCTCTTTTGAACTCCTTGAACTTTGCTGTACGCCATAAAAGGTAAAAATCATCCATAAACTGATTATGATTATTCCGACCGTACCAATAAATTTCTTTTGTATTCTTAAGTAACTGGTATTCTTCGCTTTGAGTATACTTCGTTAAATCAAACTTTAAGTTTTTATCCAAAATAAAATTAGTGATTTCTGTAATATCACGCTTGTTGATTTTCTTTAAGGCTTTAGTGAAAATTTTACGAGAACAACCTATTTCATGTAAATCGAATGTGATGAGTCTGTCGTTTCTTATATTATATAGCTTGACATCATTTTGCTTTCTATGCGAAATAAAATAAGTGTTTTTTCTCCCCACAATCGAAACAATTGGATGAATTGGGACGAATGAAATTCCCATTATAATGTTATTGCAATCTGTCAATAAAACTATTTCTGCGAAAAATCTCCCATATTGAATGAGATTAGCTGTCATATGGGAAAGAAGATCGTCCATAATGTTTTCAAATTTCCAAGGCTGCTGAGAAGATAATATGCTTTTCAACGTATCACCTACTGGACTAATATCATAAAAGCATTGCCTATTTTTGTCTACTGAAAACTCAATAGAATAGCTTCTACAAAAATCATCCAAAAGCATTTGCGTATATAATCCAGATAAAACTTTTGAATTCTTATGAACTTCGAAATTCGGACTAATTTGAGAAGATTTAAAATTCTCTATCTCATGATTCATAGTTTTCGCTCCAACCCCAGCAACTTTTATATTTTTTCTCATCTGGAAGATAGTTGTTAACGGAGACGATCATAAAAACATCCTCTGGATTAGTTAAGTCTACATGGTGATTCATTATGGTTATTCCCCTATAACTTTGTAAAATTTTACTTGCCGTCTTTAATCTTTCGCTAAAATGATCATAAGTAACCTCGAAACTTGGACTGCTGGACATCACATGAGCTATTCGCTGTTTCCAATTTGTTTGAAGAGTATCACGATTTCCAATACCGACAATGTCATGTTGACGAAATTGAAGTTGTTGTGCGATGACCGACAAAATCGATAGATTCTTCGAGTCCTTTTTGATAAACTCCTTTAAAGTTGTATCGATTGAGTCTTTCCAACAAGATGCCCCGTTAAATTCACCCCAAATAATAGCAAGCCCACTAATTAGAGCATACTCAAAAAATGGCGCACTAGCAACATGAAATACAATTTCCGCCAGATAAGCTTCTTTATGTTTTATTACATCCGTTCGAATGTATTCTTGGTAGAGAAGCACCAAGTCAAAATATCCTCTATATATTTTTTTGAATCTTTCAAAGTCATTAGATTCAATTGACCGAATAAGTGCTTCCGAAACATGATTATAGCAAAGCCCCAAAAAGTCTGGATAGTCTTCTCGATTTTTCCAGTGGTCTAGCGCATCTGATACACTACATTTTATAAGAACAGCCGGAAGATTAGTTTCTATTTTTTGAATAGTCTGAACTAATGAGTCTGTTGAAACTTTTTGCCAAAGAATTGATTTTTCAATATGCTTGTTTTCTAACTGTAGCAAAATCTTTTCAATTAAAAGAATGGCGCGTTTGCTTTTGTTGAGTATTTCAAACACGTGTGACAGAGCAGTTGCAGCAGCTTGACAATGGTTTTCTGTATTTAGCTGTATACCAATTTCATACACTTCTTTAATTGAAAACTCAATGGTACCGATTACAATACCAATATATTGATATATTTCTTTAGCGACAATTTGCTGAATATACCAATTAGCTGTCAATTTTTTGTTTTCAATGGATAACTCTGCGGAAATCTGGGTAAATAATCTTTTGCACATTTCTCCATTCAGATATGGAACACACTGAATATCACACTGGTCAAAACTGGAATAGGTTGTGCATTGACGCAAAACACTTTCGACATTCAGATTCGAAAGATATCTAGTTATTCCAAGAATCAATTCAACATAATTTGAACACATAATATCAACTATAGACAGTGCATTTTCTTTATCAAGGTCATCGCTCGACAAGTGTTTACAAATAACAGTCCATGATGATATTTTGATTTTTTTCAGAACAGAACTCCAATAGTCACATTGTCTTTTTTCTCCAGCTATCAGGGTCAAACTTTGAAGACATACAAAATATTGTTGCAATACTAGAATGTCATCATCTTTAAGGATTTTATTGAGACATTCTTGATTTACTTTTAATAATGCGTTTTCAAACCAATAATTATCTGTTACCATTTTCGGTTGTATAGATGTTCCGGTTTGAAGAGCTACTCTTATTTCGGTATCATCCGTTGCATGCCATTGCGGATATTGAGCTTTTTTCTCAAACCAAAGTGAATCATATTGAATGTTTTGTTTTTTGTCCCAATAAAATTCCAGGAGCGCAACGGATTTATTCATAAATAGACCCATTGATTCGTTTTGATTTTTGGGAATATTTGCATTATATTGACCTATTTCAAAGAGAATATGAACGTCATGACTTGCAATTTTCTTATAATGATTCTGAAAGCTTTGATCTGTTGTAAATATGTTGCGCTTAGAGACTTTTTTAATGATATTATAGAGATTCTGAAATTTTGCATCTCCAACAGAAAAAGTATCTGAAAGCATATACGAACGATTTCCTGTAACACTGAATGTTATAACCATTTGGACAGTTAGAAAAAGTAGAACAATAATGGATGCTATTCCTAAAGGTTGTTCAAAGACACATTCAAACAAAAAAATGGAGCAAACAACGATATATCTAATAATTTGATTAATGCAGCTATTGGTTATAACATCTCTTTGATATAGCGTTGCTAAGTCTGAAGGAACATTCGAATATTTTGCAGAAAAAATAGAAGAAATGTTCGCACAATAAAGTCCTAAAATCACCCCCGCGATGCCCATTCCACCAATTGTGATATCTTTAAACATATCCAAAGATACAGAATCCAGCTTTAGGTAAGAAAGCAGTAATGCATCACATTTCTTTAATAAAAGAACAAAGACGATTGCGAGAAATATCTGCCATAAAACGACCTTTAAGATATCAAACTGAATGTGCAGTAGGTTGCATTGTTTGGAAAACTTTTCCTTCAAAACATATATTAATCGTTTCGTGTCAAAAACGATTTTTTGAAAAAAATTTTTGATAGTCCAATACAGTCTTGTATTCATGCTGGATTTCCTTCCACCGACCAAACAAAGGTCTTACGCAAAAAATACTATATATCAAAAAATCGATTGAACAAAATTCAACCGATTTTTACGAATCATATATTTTCGGATAATTGCTTTTCCTTTATAATGGCATTTTTATTGCGCTGTTTCCACTTTATAACAGAGCTTTCTTGAATCTTATGTGTTCCAGTTTTATATACGATTCGTTTAAAAACGATGTACTCAGAAATCGACCAATGAATCTCTCGAATGGTACTTTCAATTTGCTCAATGGCATGAGGAATATCAGAGCCTTTGAGTTCAATATAATAGGCATTTCCTTTAGTATCATCTAATAAAAGCCAATCACACCGTTCAAGATCATGTCCTTTGGGAAAGACTTCTCCATCTACTTTGAATTGTCGAATAGCCTTCTTGTCAGGATTTTTTGCTTCATGTTTACATCCATTCTCTGAAGATACAAATGATGAGCAAGTTCCTGCACGATAAGGTACACAGTTATTGATGTTCGGCATTATCTGAATCCTCAAAATTTTTATCAATAATGAAATCACTCATATTGTTGATGTCAACAGACGCTTGGTCTATCAATTCGTTTTTTATTAGAGTCAACTCATCATCTTGGTCTAGTGCATCTTCTATAGAACCGCCCCTAATATAACTGGCACTCACTTGTTTTGGGCCAAGCCAATATCGTTTGCGCAACTTCTGTTTAATCTTTTCGGCAGCATTACCTTTGCTTTGCCCGGCTTGAAGCATATAGTTAAAAGTTCCGAGCAAATAAGGACTATGGGTCGTAATAAGCTCTGCATTTTTTTCGTCATTGAGGAAAAGTCCCAAAAGCTCACCAACACTACGTTGCGAACTTGGATAGAGATGAGACTCTGGTTCTTCAAGGATTAAAAAAACTCTTTTATCTTCAATCAGATAATAAAAAAGCAAATTGAATACCCAAATGATTTCTTGCTGGCCAGAAGAGGTGAAATTGATTTTAATATATTTCCGCTCATCTAAATACAAACGCTCTTCACCATCTACATAACGATAGCTACCACCCAAAATTTCTGTCGCTTTCTCGCAAAGAAGCTTGATGGCTGGACGATTCGATTTGAATTTTTTTGCAGCTTCAGAATCTTCGGAAGCCATCACATCATCTATATATCCAGATAGCCCACGCCCAAATAAAGGCTTTAATTTTAAAATGGTTTCAATATAACGTTTGGTTACATAGTCAATCTGGCGAAGCTGTGATCCCTCCAATGAAGTGAAGATATAGTTCATCTGCTCACTCAGTATTGTAATCAGGTTACGGCCTGCTGGAATAAACACGGTCTCGTATGGATCATGGAGGGTTTTGGTGAGCACTTCTTCCCAATGGCCTTTCTTAAAAGCGTATGGATCGAGAAATACGTTGTCATCCAATTCTTGAAATAACTCTAAGAAGCCTTCCGAAAATTGAATATTAACATAATTGTGTCCCGGACGCTCGTAATCTTCATTCAAAGAAACACAAAGAGACATTTTTTCATCGCCGTAGACGTAATCCAGCATCATATCAGAGGGCATAATCCACGAAGTTCCAAAAATTTGCAGAAATTTATCTTTCATTCTAGCCTGCATAGCACATTTCCAGTCAGTCTTGGCTGAAAAGACTTTAGAAGGACCACCCTGCATCATGATATTTAAAATGTCTTGCTTAATCGAACGACAATAGTATATAGCTTTTGCAACAGTACTTTTTCCGTTTGACTGTGGGCCAGTAAATACATTGAATTGCTTTATTTCTAATGTGCATTCATTGATTGGTCCTAACTTCTTTATATGAATTGTATGGTTCATAAGTTCACCTTTAGTGTTTTGTGTCACATTTTCAATGGCTTCGTAAGCTCTTTTTAAGCATTATACCACAGTTTCATTTTCAATGGAATAGCTGTAATTACCTTCTTGGACTGCTGCTCTTTGAAGTCGATAACTCATCCGTACTCGAAGAAATCACAAAATTAGATGATTCACAATCAAAAAGGAGGATGCCTATGGATAAAGACTTTATGCTGAACTATTTTAACAAAGCCGTACAGCCTGAATGGGAGGAGCTGCTGAAAACACCGCGCTACCAACCGGCAGCAAGTAAGCGTGACGCAATCGAACGGGAGTTCTTTCGGATGCTGAACGATGAGCAGAAACGCAAGTACCTTGATTTGGAATCCGCCGTCATATTGGCAGAATGTGACATCGCAGAAGCCATGTATATGAAAGGTGCCGCAGACCGTGAGATGATGATCCGTTAATGCCATGAGTTACGACTACTTCTACGGTCAGTCGGGCGAATTGTTCTCCTATTTTCGCATCCCCAAGGCACTGTTCCATGATTGCCGCTTCCGGCAGCTCTCCACCGATGCCCGGACATTGTACGGCATCCTGCTTGACCGCATGAGCCTGTCGGTCAAGAACGGCTGGCTGGATGAGCAGGGGCGGGTGTATATCATTTACACCGTCCGGGAAGTGCAGGAATCCCTCTGTTGCGCCGAGCACAAGGCGGTCAAGCTGTTCCGGGAACTGGAGGACATGGACCTCATCGAGCGTAAACGCCGTGGTCTGGGCAGACCCAGCCTGATCTACGTCAAGGACTTTTCCTCTGGCTTGCCAAAAGCGCAAGTGCAGAATTGCCCAAACAGCAATTCTGGTGCTGCCGAAAGCACAATTCTGGAGCAGCCAAAACCGCAAGCAAATAAGACTGATAAGAATAAGACAGAGTGGAGCGATCCTGACCCTATCTATTCCGAGAGCATCCGGGAGCAGTTTGAGGATTATTTTTATCAGGCATTGGAGGTCGAACTGCTGCTCCGGCGTTGCCCGGATGATGAGGACACCATCTATCAAATTGTGGACTTGCTTGTGGACACCTGCTCCACCAAACGCAAGATGTTGAGGATTGCCGGGGATGATAAGCCCACCGAAGTGGTGCGCAGTCGGCTGAAAAAGCTGAACGCAGACCATATCCGCTTCGTGCTAGGCTGTCTGGCAGAGAACACTTCCCCAGTGCGAAACATGAAGCAATATTTGTTGGCAGCACTGTTCAATGCGCCCACGACCATGAATCTCTATTATCAGAACAAAACGAACCACGACTTTGCGCGTGGCTCTCCGAAAGCGGGGTGATGTTATCGCAAAGAAAGCTACCACAATCGCCATCGTAAACCAAAAAGGCGGCACGGCCAAGACCACTACCTGTGAAAATCTTGGTATCGGTCTGGCAATGGAGGGCAAAAAGGTTCTGCTGGTGGATGTTGACCCGCAGGGTTCACTTACCATCAGTATGGGCTGGCAGCAGCCGGATGAGCTGTCCACCACATTGTCCACCCTTATGCAGAAAGCCATGAACGACCAGCCCATCCAGCCCGGTGATGGTATCCTGCACCATGCAGAGGGTGTTGACCTTATCCCGGCCAACATTGAATTGGCAGGAATGGAAGTCGCCCTTGTGAACAGTATGAACCGGGAAAAGATGCTCAAGCAGGTGTTGGACAGTGCTAAACGCGAGTACGATTATATTCTGCTGGATTGCACTCCCTCATTGGGGATGCTTACCATCAACGCACTGGCAGCGGCAGACACGACACTGATTCCGATGCAAGCACAGTACCTTTCAGCAAAAGGTCTGGAACAGCTTTTGCAGACGATTGGCAAAGTTCGGCGGCAGATAAATCCAAAACTGAAAATCGAGGGCATTTTGCTGACCATGACGGACAGCCGCACCACCTATGGTAAGCAGATTGACAATTTAATCCGACAAGGCTACGGTCGGAAGATCCATGTGTTCGAGCAGACGATTCCCCATTCTGTTCGTGCTGCTGAAATCAGCACAACGGGAGAAAGCATTTACCAGCATGACCCGAAAGGCAAGGTGGCCGCAGCCTACCAATCTTTAACGAGGGAGGTGTTGGCAAATGCCGAAAAACAACGGAAACTTAGCTCTGAAAGGATTAGATGAGCTGCTATTTTCCACCGAGGAGCAACGGCAGGAAGAAAAAAGAGAGCAGGTACAGCAAATCCCCATTGATGAGCTGCATCCGTTCACCAACCATCCTTTCAAAGTTGTGGACGATGAAGCCATGACCCGAACAGTGGAAAGCATTGCTCAGTTTGGTGTGCTGGCTCCGCTTATCGCAAGGCCGCGCCCGGATGGTGACGGCTACGAGATTATCTCCGGCCACCGCCGCCAGTTCGCCGCAAAGATGGCCGGACTGGAAACTCTGCCTGTCATCGTGCGTGATATGGACGATGATGCCGCCACGATTCTGATGGTTGATTCCAACTTGCAGCGAGAACACATCTCACCCAGCGAAAGAGCGTTCGCGTACAAAATGAAGCTGGATGCTCTAAAAAATCAAGGTGCTAGGTCGGATTTAACTTCCCGACAAGTTGTCGGGAAGTTGGAGGCTGCTGACGTGATAGGAAAAGCCACCGATGAAAGCGGCAGACAAGTACAGCGGTATGTCCGACTTACGAACCTTATTCCTGAACTGCTCAATATGGTGGACGAAAAAATGATTTCATTCAATCCTGCCGTAGAGCTGTCTTATCTCTCGCCTGAGCAACAGCAGGAAATGATAAAGGCGATGGACGATACGCAAAACGCACCTTCCGTTTCACAGGCAAAGCGCATCAAAGAACTGGCACAGAAAGGTCAATTCACCTCTGATGCCGTTGTTGCCATTATGGGAGAAGAAAAGAAAGGCGAACTGGACACAGTAACTATCAAAAACGACATCCTGCGAAAATACTTTCCGCGCAGTTACACGCCCCGGCAAATGGAAGAAAAAATCATACAGCTTCTGGATGCGTGGCAGAAAAAGCGTCAGCGTAGCAATGAGCGTTGACAGCGCATGAACCGATAAGACCCGATTGGGTCTTTTATTTTGAAAAAAATTAGGAGGTGACGCCCATGAACAATACGATTGATTTCAATACCGCAAAGACCATCGGCACCATGAGCAAGAAAATCGACCATATCGACGATACGGTGTCCGGCTTCTTCTCTTTCATGCACATGGTCATGCAGAACGAACTTGGCAATGCAGAGCCATACTTTGCAGCAGTTTCTCCCGTTCTGGATTTGACCGTGATCCGGCCTGACGATGCGCCGCATATCCTGCCCTGCTTCGATGAAGCAGATGAGGGCATCGGCATTTCCGAAGATGAACCGCTGGGCTTCTGCTACAACCCCAAGCAGGTCATTAAGCTGATGGGCAAGCGGTATCTGGTCGGCCCGGTGATTTTCCACCGCTTCGATGATGAGAGGAATTTTGCATCTCTGACGATGAGCGATATGTACACCATCCAGAAATATCTGGAAAGCAACAGTGTTACTCTGATGATCGACCGCGACAAGCTGACCTGCATCTGCATCGACTGAGGTGTGCATGAAGAAGTTTGATGTGGAAATTACAGAAACGCTCCAACGCACGGTTTCTGTTGAAGCCGATTCGCGGGCAGAAGCAGAGCGGCTCGTTACAGAAGCGTGGAACAATGAGGACTATGTTCTCGATTCCACAGATTTTGTCGGTGTCGATTTCAAAACCGTGGGTGAGCAGGAGCTTTCCGAGAACAGAAAAATGGAGATTCTTTTGGTTCAGCCCGGTATGTATCCGCAGAAAGCCACCATTGGCACGGAACTGAAAGATTTTCAGGATGCTGTCGGTGGCACCATTGCGGCAAGCTATCCTTTCGATGATCCGGTTGCTATCGTGTATAACGATGAAGGTAAGCTGACGGGGCTGCCCTTGAATCGTGCCTTGCGTGATGAGCATGGTCAAATGTATGATGTTGTTGCCGGAACTTTTCTGGTTGTCGGAGAGGGTGCGGAGGATTTTGAATCGCTTTCCCCGGAACTGGCACAGAAGTATGAGAAGCATTTTCACCAGCCTGAAACCTTTTTGAAGTTAGGAAATCGTCTGTTGGTGATTCCTATCCCGGACGACGCTGTGAAGTCCGCCGAGAATAAAGCCGTGAACAAGCCCCCAGCGGAACATGACCGTTAAATCCAAACTTCTGCACGGGAGGTGGTAAAATGCAGGAAGAAGTCGAGCAGAAAACATTCAACATCGTGGTGTCTACTACAAAGTTGACCGCCCGGACAATTCTTAATGCCGGAAAAGCTGCCATTCAACAGCAGCAAACGAAGATGGCTGGCGGCAAACAGAGCGTCCGAATGCTACTGCGGCAGAATCGTGGTGTTTCCAGTGTGGAAATCGACAAAACAAATATCCGTGGGTTTGAACGGTATGCAAAAAAATATGGCATTGACTATGCTATTCGCAAGGATAACTCTGAAATGCCGCCCCGGTATCTGGTCTTTTTCAAAGCCCCAGATGTGGAGGCATTTAATGCGGCTTTTAAAGAATATTCCGCATCCCTTCTGAGTAAAACCAAGCGACCCTCTGTACTGGAAAAGCTGCATGAGCTGGTGCAAGCCGCAGCAGAACTTCCCGGCAAGGTGCGCCGCAAGGAACAGGAGCGCGGACTATGACCACAAAAAAGCTGACGAAGCTGCTTGCTCTGTATCTACCCTATATCCTGCTGGGACTGGTGGCAACAAATTTCGGTGAAGCATGGCGGCTGGCCGAGGGCAAAGAACTGGGCGATAAAATCATGTCTATGGTGGGAACGCTGCCTTTAGCCTTTGCGAATCCGCTGCCCAGTTTGCACCCATTGGATTTGCTTATCGGCTTTTTCTGCGGCGCAGGGTTACGGCTTGCCGTATATTTGCGAAGCAAAAATGCAAAGAAATATCGGCACGGCATGGAATATGGCTCTGCCCGATGGGGTACACCCAAGGACATTGAACCTTTTCAAGCTCCGAAGTTTGCCGACAACATTATTTTAACCAAAACAGAGCGGTTGATGATGAGCAACCGCCCACCTGACCCCAAGAACGCGAGAAACAAAAACGTGCTGGTGGTCGGCGGCTCTGGCTCCGGCAAAACGAGATTTTGGCTCAAGCCCAACCTTTTACAATGTCACAGCTCCTATGTGGTCACTGACCCGAAGGGATATGTATAATAACGATAAAGGGAGCGCGCACCCTCAAGAAAGGAGGTTACACCCCATGAAGAAACAGCCGGACAAAGGAAAAATCACCGCCTTGTACGAGCGTCTTTCCCATGACGATGAGCGAGCCGGGGAAAGCGTGTCCATCGAAAACCAAAAGCGTATTTTGGAGGACTACGCCCAAAAGAACGGCTTTACGAATATCCGGCACTTCACCGATGATGGAGTGCGGGGAACGACTTTCAAGCGTCCGGGGCTGGACGCTATGCTGGAAGAAATCCGGGCGGGAAATGTGGCAACGGTCATTATCAAAGACCAGAGCCGTATCGGGCGTGATGTTGTCGAAGTGGGGCTGTTGAAGCGCGTTTTCGACGAGTATCATGTGCGGTTTATCGCCGCCAACGATAACCTGGATACCGCCAACGGCTTTGATATTATGTCCATCTTCCGCGATGTGATAAACGAGTGGTATGTTGCCGATACCAGCCGGAAAATCAAGACCGTTTTCAAGTCGAGAATGGAAAAGGGGCTGCGCTGCTCCGGCAGCGTCTGCTATGGCTATCTTGCGTCCAAAGAGAACAAGGGCGAATGGATCGTTGACGAGGAAGCCGCCGCTGTTGTGCGCCGTATCTTCCAGAGCGTCCTTGCCGGGGAGAGTATCGCCGATATAGCGAGGGCGCTCCGCGCCGAGAAAGTCCCTATCCCGTCCGAGCATTGGAAGCGGATTGGCGCACCCGTCCGGGCGGCGAAGTATGCAGACCCCTACGCATGGACAGCCACCACCATCGGCTATATCCTCAAACGCCCGGAGTACACAGGGCGCAAGGTGTTGGGCAAAACCGTCTGCGAGAACTACAAGACCAAGCGAAACCGCAGGACTGCGCCAGAGGAGCAGTACATTTTTGACGGGGAGATACCCGCCATCGTGGACGAGGAAACATGGAACACCGTCCAACGGCTGCGGGAAACCAAACGCCGCGCCCCCAAGCGGCAGAAGGCCCCCAACCGTCTGACCGGGCTTCTCTACTGCGCCGACTGCGGGGCGAAGCTGACCCACCGCCATAACCTTGTGCAAGGGCGCTGGATCGATGATTGCTTTGTCTGTTCCCATTACCGCCAGCTTACAAGCGACTGTACCATGCACTATATCCCCACTGCGAAAATGGAAGCCGCCATTCTTGCCGCCATCCAGCGCGTGAGCTGGTATGTGCAGAACAACGAAGCGGAGTTTATCCAGCGTGTGCGGGAAGCCACTGGGCAAAATCAGAAGAACGCCATGAAAGAGTGCGGGCAGAAAGTGAACCAGGCACAGCGGCGGTGCAAGGAGCTGGACGGGCTGGTGAAAAAGCTCTATGAGGGCAACGCCACAGGCAAGATACCCGACAAGCACTTCACCCGTCTGCTGGCCGAGTATGACGCGGAACAGACAAAGCTGGAAGTGTCGATTGCTGAATGGCAGGGACAGATGGAGAGCTGGAAAGCCGATACGCTGAAAACAGACCGCTTTATCGAGCTTGTGCGCCGCTACACCGATTTTTCCGAACTGACAACGCCCATGCTCAACGAGTTTGTCGAGAAAGTGGTTGTCCATGAGGGCGAGGGGCGCGGGAACAGCCGCCGCCAGCGGATTGACATTTACTTGAACTTCATCGGTGCGTTTGAAGTCCCCGCCCATATCGTGACCCCGATGGAAGCCGAGGAACAGCGCCGCCAGCAAGCAGAACAGGCCGCAAAGGAAGCCCGTTCACAGGGGCTTGCCAAAGCGCGGGAGGAAAAGCGCAAGGCAGAGAAACGGGAGTTTACCGCGAGGAAGAAAGCGGGCTTGCTGACCCCGGAGGAACAGGCGGCAGATGAGGCGCGGTTAGCCCATAACCGGGCATTGCAAAAGGAGTGGCGGGAGAAGCGGAAAGCCGCAGAGCCGCCCAAGCCCCCAAAGCCAAAGTCAATCAAAGAGCTTATCGCCCTGCAACGAGCTGGGGCAGCTCTCGCGCCGGAGGAAGCGGAGCGTTTTGCCGCCTACCGCGAGAGGAAAAACCGCCAGCATAAGGAATGGTATGAACGGCAGAAAGCAGCGCAGCCACCGAAGCCTTGTATGACGGTTTCCCTGCCACAAGACGGGAGTGCCAAGCACAAAAAGACGCAGGACGGGCAGGGAGAGCGCATAGCGTGAGTTTAACGGTCAAGAGCCGGAAAAATCGGAAATCTTGCGATAACAGCCGCCCCGATGAACCATTCCCTGTCCGGGCGGTTTTTATCCTCAAAAACGCCGTTTTCCCAAAGTCAAGAGCCGGGAAAAATCCCTCAAAAATGCCCCTCTTTCCAAAAATGGCGCAGAAAGGAGAGTTTATGAGAACAGGGCTTACCAAGCAGGAAAAGACCACCGACATTTGGTTTGACGAGAAAGACCCGCTGATCCATATCCGCACCCACAACACCGCCTTGAAGAAACGGCTTGCCGCCTACGCCGAGCAGCACCCCGATGTGTGCCGCCTGACCGACGCGGACCCGGAAACGGGCTGCATGGAGTTTGACATTGAGAAAGGCCGCTTCTCTTTCCGTCTGACCGCCCCATACAGTGAGGAACGGCGGGAAGCGGCGCAACGGTATGCCAGAGAGAACAACGCCACCGACAGACTGAAATGATGTAGATTTGTTCATACTCTTGTGCTATACTTTTCTTGAAAAAAGAACAACAAATCGAAATTTTGAGGAGGTTTACTATGATATATAAGTTTACGGAAGTATTAAACGATCTTGTTGATTATTTTATTCTTGGTGACATTTTACTACTGGAAAGTTGGAAAAGAGCCAATAATCTTTCAGACGATTTGGCAACGGAATTTACCACAAATGAAAGTGGGGATAGGGCTTTTAGTGAAGGTATTGTTATCCCCATGAGTGGCATTGAAAACTATCCTTATACCGTATTGTTTAATCTCTCTGGTGATAAACCGGAGTTGTGCAAAGGGGAAAGCCGATTGCAGTTTAGAAGGAGTGGTTATTCCCTCAAAGTGGATAATAATATGCTTATGCTTTTTACATGGCACATATTAAAACAGTTTACTCCCGAAAAAGTGAAAAATCTAATTTCTTATTACAAACAGAATAAAAAGCCAATTGTCGAACTTGCAAATGGCTGGTATCATATCGAGATTTTGGGTGGAGAAACCTTGCAGGACGGGGACTATGAGCCTACATTTGAATTTGTGATACAACCAATAGGAAATGAAGAAAAAACCTCAAATGCTGATATGAATTTAAGATTTGAAATTATAAGTTCTGCTTATTAAAACTAAACATATTATCCACAAGGACAGCCGAGAAAATCGACTGTCCTTTTTCCATGCCTACAAGCAGAAAGGAGCGCCCACCCATGACGAAACCGAGAGAGAAAACCCGCGAGGAATTGACCGCCGAGATTGAGGACGGGAAGAAGAAAATCTGGCAGCTTGAAAACCGAGAAAAGATGTTGCGTCAGAAGCTATCCAAAGAGGAACGCAGAACGCGCAGCCATCGGCTGATCGTCCGGGGTGCAGTCTTTGAGAGCATTGTGCCGGAAGCCAAGACCATGACCGACGAGGAAGCCGCCGCACTTCTCCGGCTTGCTTTGACGAGCCAGCCAGCACAGGAGTTTTTGAGAAAACGAGCCGAGGGCAGGAATACGGAATAACCCCCTTGGACACAAGGGCGCACTTATACACCCTTGCGGGCGTGTGCGCTCTGCCGAGGGCTTATCTCCGCACAGGAAACTTTCCCCGCGCTCCGATATGGCGGCTTTGCCGCAACAGGGGACGCTACACTTCCCCTGCGACAGCTTGCGCTGTCTACCCTTTTGTGTACTTGCCGAAAGCGAACACCTTGCTACGCAAGCTATTCACTTTCAACAAGTCTTAATATCCTATCCGGGAGGTGATACCCATAGCAATCTACCATTGCAGCATTAAAATCGTCAGCCGGGGCAAGGGCAAATCTGCCGTAGCCGCAGCCGCCTATCGCGCCGGGGAGAAGCTGACAAACGAGTGGGACGGGCTGACCCACGACTACACACGCAAAGGCGGCGTTGTCCATTCTGAAATCCTGCTGCCGCCCCAAGCCCCACCCTCTTTCTCTGACCGTTCAACCTTGTGGAACAGCGTGGAGGAAGCGGAAAAATCGAATAACGCACAGCTTGCGCGGGAGGTTGAGATCGCCCTGCCCGTTGAGCTATCGAGAGAGGAACAGATCCGACTTGTCCGGGAATACTGTTCCTCTCAATTTGTTTCTAAGGGAATGTGCGCCGACTTCAATATCCATGACACAGGCGGCGGCAATCCTCATGCCCATATCCTCTTGACCATGCGCCCGATGGACGAGCGCGGCAAGTGGCTTCCCAAATCAAAAAAGGAATATGTGCTTGATGAAAATGGGGAGCGTGTGAAGCTGCCCAGCGGCAGATACAAGACCCGCAAAGTTGACCTTGTGGACTGGAACAACCAAGAAAACGCCGAGGTTTGGCGCAAGGCGTGGGCTGACCTTACCAACGATTTTTTGGAGAGGAACGGAAGCCCAGAGCGTATCGACCACCGCAGCAACGCTGAGCGCGGCATTGACGAGCTACCTACCGTCCACATGGGCGTGGCGGCTTGCCAGATGGAGAAGAAAGGTATCACCACCGAGAAAGGTGAACTGAACCGGGCTATTCGCAAATCAAACAGGCTGATAAAGGAAATCCGGGCGCAGGTTGGGAAGCTCAAAGAGTGGATTGCCGACCTGTTCAAAGCGTGGGAAACCGCCCCGGAGCAGCCGCCCCAAGCCCCCGGCCTTGCTGATCTGCTGATGAAGTATTTGAGCGTTCAGAGAGAAAAGAGCCGGAAGTATTCGCAGAGCTGGCAACGACAGCACGCAGCCGACGAACTGAAAACCGTAGCGGCGGTGGTGGGCTACCTTTCCGAGCATGGTATCTCTACCCTTGACGAGCTGGACGCTGCCCTTTCCTCTGTCAGCGAACAGGCCGACACGATCCGGACGGGAATGAAAACCGCCGAGCAGCGCATGAAAGAGCTGCAAAAGCTGATAGAGAACGGCGAGAATTATTTGCAGTACAAACCCATTCATGCCGAACTGAAAAAGCTGAAAAATGGCTGGACGAATAAGCGCGACAAATACGAGGAAGCCCACCGCGCCGAGTTGACCCTATGGAACGCAGCAAGCCGCTATCTCCATGCAAATCTGACGGATACAAAGACGCTGCCCATTTCTGAATGGAAACAGGAATACGCCGACCTCAAAGAGCAGAGAGATACCGACTACACCAAACTGAAAGCCGCCCGCGCCGAAGTTGCCGAGCTTCAGAAGATACGCAAGTGCGTGGATATTGCGCTGAAAGCCGATCAGCCGGAGCAGACCCGCGCCAAGCGGCACGACATAGACCGATGAAAGGAGTGAGTTTTTTGTACTACACCCAAGAACAGATAGACCGGGCGAACCAAGCCGACCTTGTTTTGTTCCTGCAATCGCAGGGGGAACAGCTGGAACGCGCCGGACAGGAATACCGATGGAAACGGCATGACAGCTTGACCGTCTGGGGCAACAAGTGGTATCGCCACAGCCAGAGCAAGGGCGGCGGCCCCGTTGATTTTGTCATGGAGTTTTTCGGCAGGAGCTTCACCGAAGCCGTTGAACTTCTCGCAGGAGAAAAGGGAGCTGCACCGCCGCCGGATAGACCAAGCTCCGCGCCTCTCTCTGACTTCCGACTGCCGCCCCGCAGCCCCGACAACTGCATAGCGAGGAACTACCTCACAGCCGCCCGCCGCATTGATGAAGATGTGACGGGCTTTTTCTTTGCCACCGGGGATATTTACGAGGAAGCCGCCCACCATAACGCCGTATTTGTCGGCAGAGATGAAAGCGGCATACCGAGGTATGCCCACCAGCGCGGCACAGCCGGGAACTTCCGGCTTGATGTAAAAGGCAGCGACAAAGCCTTTAACTTCTGCTACCGGGGCGAGGGCGACAGGCTGTTTGTCTTTGAAGCCCCCGTTGACCTGCTCTCTTTCCTCTGCCTGTTCAAAAAGGCATGGCAGAAGCAGAGCTATCTTGCGCTGGGCGGCGTGGGAGAAAAAGCCCTGTTGCGTTTCCTCTCTGACCGTCCGAACATCAAGACCGTTTACCTCTGCCTTGACAGCGACCAAGCGGGAAACGACGCTTGCAGCCGCCTTGCGGAGCTTGTGCCGGAGGGCTTGACCGTCCACCGCCTTGTGCCGCTTTACAAGGACTGGAACGAGGTATTGCAGCACCGGGCAGAAATCACAGACGGGAAGTATATCCGGGAAGCGGTTTACGGCTTGAAAGAGCCAACCCAGGAAGAAACCGTTGAGGTTATCCGCATGAGCGAGGTGGACACACAGACCGTTGATTGGCTATGGGAGCCGTATATCCCGTTTGGGAAAGTAACCATTGTGCAAGGCAACCCCGGCGAGGGCAAGACCACCTTTGCCCTACGCCTTGCCGCCGCCTGCACCACCGGGGGAACGCTGCCGGGAATGAAGCCCTTGCCGCCATTCCAAGTGATTTATCAGACCGCCGAGGACGGTTTAGGCGATACCGTCAAGCCCCGCTTGATGGAAGCCGAAGCCGACCTTGACCGGGTGCTTGTGATTGATGAAGCCAAACGGGAGCTTACTCTCTCCGACGAGCGCATAGAAAAGGCAATCACACAGAACGGGGCGCGGCTGATGATCCTCGACCCCATACAGGCGTACATGGGCGAAAAGACCGACATGAACAGGGCAAACGAAGTGCGCCCCATGTTCCGCCGCCTTGCCGATGTTGCCGAGCGTACCGGGTGCGCCGTTATCCTAATCGGACACTTGAACAAAGCTGCCGGGGGGCAGAGCGCATACCGGGGATTAGGTTCTATTGACTTCCGCGCCGCAGCAAGGAGCGTCCTGCTGATCGGGCGCGTGAAGCGGGAGCCGAATGTGCGTGTTATCGTCCATGATAAATCTTCCCTTGCGCCGGAGGGCAAGCCCGTTGCCTTTTGTCTTGACCCGGAAACGGGCTTTTCATGGATAGGCGAGTATGACATTACTGCCGACGAGCTGCTGTCCGGCGCGGGCGGGAACACCGCCACCAAGACCGAACAGGCCGAGAAGCTGATACTTGACCTGCTTGCAGACGGGAAAGAGCTTGCCAGCGAGGACATAGAGAAAGCCGCAGCCGAAGCCGGGATTTCTGCCCGCACCGTCCGGGCGGCAAAGAAAAACCTTGACGGGCGCATTACCTCAAAGCGTATCGGCGCAGCATGGTATCACGCCCTTAAAAAATGAAGTGGCAAAATCCAAGTGGCAAAACCCAGATACCTTGCCACTTTGCCACTTCGCCACTTCAACCCTCAACCACCGCCCCATGTGCTGCTGCATGGGGCTTTTCTCATGGAAAGGAGAGCCTATGAGCAATGAACCCAGCAAGACCAGCACCCCCGCAGCCGCTTCCCCTCTGACCGCCAAACCCGCCCTTGTGAAGAACATCGGCGGCACGACCTTTGACATTCATATCCACTTCAGCGAAACCAGCCGGGAAACCTTTACGGATAAGGTTGTGCGCCTTATCAAAAACGATAACGGCGATGAAACCACTTGAAAAACAAAATATTTCTTCTTGTTCCCTATTTACAAAACCCGAAAGGTTACAATATACCAAGATAGAAAAAGGTAGCGTTTTATCAACGCTAATTACATACAGAAGGGAGGCAAAACCGTGGCAAAGAAAGAAGAAATCAAAATCACAGCTCTATACGAGCGATTATCCAGAGACGATGAACAGGCTGGCGAATCGAACTCCATCCTAAATCAGAAAAAGTATCTCGAAGAATATGCCCGACAAAAGGGACTGAGAAATATCCGCCATTTCTATGACGATGGCTACTCAGGCACGAATTTCAACCGCCCCGGCTTTACCGCCCTGCTGGAAGAAATCGAAGCCGGACGGGTGGACACTCTGGTAGTAAAAGACCTTTCAAGGTTTGGCAGAAATTACCTGCAAGTCGGCTATTACACAGAGATTGTATTCCCGAAAAAGGGTGTTCGCTTTATCGCTATCAACAACAATGTGGATAGTGCCAATCCAACCGAAAATGACTTCACACCGTTTTTGAATATCATGAACGAGTGGTACGCCAAAGACACCAGCAACAAAATCAAGGCTGTCTTTAAGTCCAGAATGAAAGAGGGACTAAGGTGCAGCGGTGCTATCCCCTATGGCTACAAGCGTATCAACGGAGATAAGCAGACCCTTGTTGTGGATGAACCGGCTGCTGAAATCGTCAGAAAGGTGTTCCGTCTTGCCTGTCATGGTATGGGCGTGACGGCGATTGCGGAACAACTGACCGAAGAAAAGGTGCTGATACCATCTGCATATACGGCAAAGTATTTCCCCGAAAATTGCAGAAACAGGAGCTTCAGCGACCCTTACCGTTGGAACGCAAATACGATTGGTCATATTCTGGACAGGCAGGAATATCTCGGTCATACCGTGTTGGGCAAATCCATCTGTGAGAACTTCAAGACAAAGCAACGCAGAGCCGCAACGCCGGAAGAACTGATGATATTCCCCGATACCCACGAAGCCATCATTGACCAAGACACATGGGACATTGCCCAGAAGCTCCGTGTTCGTGCAAAACCGAGAGCCGCAAACGGAACTTATTCCCACCGTTTGTCCGGCATGATCTATTGTGCGGATTGTGGTTCACGAATGGGATTCATCAGCCCCGAAGCAAGGCAAAGCGGAAAACATTATGATTCCGATTCTGCTTTTCAATGTGGCAATTATCGAAATCAGAACAATGAATGTGTTTCCCACTTCATTAAAACCTCTGCTCTGGAAGCGGCGATTTTGCAGGCAATCAAAGCGGTCAGCCAATATGTCATTGAGAACGAAGCAGAGTTTATTTCCCAGCTCAAGACCGTATGGAATGAGAGCAAATCCAAGTCAGCCAACAACGGACAGCAGGAAATTGACGAAGCCAAGAAACGAATGGCTGAACTGGATGCAAAGATACAGAAGCTCTATGACAGTGCCATCAGCGGTCTGTTGCCGGAGCGACAGGCACAGCGAATGATACAGCAGTACGATGAAGAACAGCTTATGCTGGAAAAACGAGTTGAGGAATTGCAGGGACAGATACAAGAGGAAGAAGTTGAGAAAATCGACACCAACCGCTTTATCGCCTTAGTCAACAAGTACCGAAACTGCGAGGAACTGACGGACACCATGCTCTATGCCTTTATTGACAGAGTGGAAGTCCACGAAGCCACAGGTGGTCGCACCGTTTACCGTCAGCAGAATATCGACATTTATTTCAACTTCATCGGCAACTACTATCCCCCTGTTGAAACTGTTTCCGAAGAAGAACGCATTGCCGCCATCGAAGCCGAGCAGTTGCGAAAGAAGCAGGAAAAGGCGAAACGAGCCGCAGAGGTTCAGAAACAGAAAAAAGCAGCATTGATGAAAGCTGTTGAAGCCGGAGACCCGGAAGCTATTGCTGAATATGAACGCAAACTTGCCTTGCAGCGTGAGCGAAACCACCGCAGACAGCAGAAAATCAAGGAAGCCAGAGAAGCCGACCCTGCCTATATCGCCCAAATGGAAGAAAAGGAACGCTTACAGCGTGAAAAGCTACTGGAAGCGGAACGCAAACGGACAGAACGAGCCAACAGGCAAAAGAAACTTTCCCGAAAGGAGCTGAAAGAAGCCGCCAAGACAGACCCGAAAGCCGCCGAGGAATGGCAAGCCTTGAAAGAAAAAGAAGCCGTAGCCAGACAGCGAAAAAAGGAGCGTGAGGAAGAACGCATGGCGGCAGACCCCGAATATGCCGCTATGATGGCAGAACGCAAGGCTGAATACACGAGGACAAGAACTGCCAAGCGACAGGCAGAGCGTGAAGCCCTTGTAGAGCTTGCCAAGACCGATGAAGAAGCAGCAAAGAAGCTGGCTGAAATGCGAAAGTATCAGAGCCAAGCTACTGTCAGAAGCTATCAGAAAATGAAAGCCGATGCAGAAGCCGGAGACCCAGATGCAATCAAACGCTATGAAACTACCCTTGCCAAACGCAGGGAAGAATATCACAGAAAGAAAGGTGCTTGAATATGGAACTGAATTTTATCAAATGTGGAGACTACTACATCCCCGACATCAAGCTGAAAAATCCGAATATCCGTCTTGGCAAGTGGGGACGGATGCGAAAGGAGTATCTGCGACTGGCTAATCCAGTCCTGTTCTCCGACATGGTGCTGAATGAAACTCTCTATGAGCATTGTGCGGAGATTGAGGAAACCGCCAAGAAGCGTATGGAAATCATCGTGCCACAGCTTGCAAAGGCATACGGCGTGACGGAGCAGCTCAAAGCCGAAAATCAAATCGAATGGGTTCGCCAGATGAACGCTTGTGTTGCACAGGCTGAGGAAGCCATCAAGGGCGAGCTGATTTACTGCTGAGAAAGGAGCGTGAATTTATGATTTTAGAAGCAATCTTCAATGGAGAGATTTATCCGGCAGAAACGGTAGTACCGAAATCAGAGAAGTTTCGGGAAGCAGGACAGGCAATCGCAGACATCATGCGATACTTTGAGCAGACATTGAGCAAAGAAGATTATGCGAAGCTGGATAAGCTCAATGACAATTTTGCAGACTGCCAGACTATGCAGACCGAGGAACATTTCAAGTATGGTTTTACAATGGGCGTTCTGCTGATGAAAGAGATATACGAACTGCCCGACTTTAAGTAAAAAAGTCAAGTGCAGAACCAACAATTTAATATCGTGAGCAAAGCGACAGGTATTTCTATTCTGAGTATCTGTCGCTTTTATTTTATCAACTATCAAGGAGGACTTTTGAATGAAAATGAACCTGAAGGAAATGAAAACCCTGTATACCTTTGGCTGTCCGAACCGTGAAGCAACGGTTGAGCGTTTGCGTTATGTAGCTGCCCTTACTCCTGATCCGGCGGCAAAGAAACTGTTCTATATGCTGTCGGTCAAGCTGAGTGACGAGAAGTGCGACAAATGGTATCGTCGTTTCTACTACAATCTGCGTTTGCAGATGCAGGAATACTACCAGCACAAGGCAGTCATTATGGATAGCTACTGGAATCATCACATGGAGAAAAGTTATGGCGAAGCTGACGAAGTATGAAAAAGAAACTATCATCCTCTTTAATGAGGGCGAGGACACAGCCAGTATCTACACCTACAATGCCAGCCTGCGAAAGCGACTGGCATTGTTCAGTAAAAAGCACCCCGATCTCTGCCGACTGGAAAAATCCCATGAGCAAGGCGGTGTGACTTATCTTCTGGACAAGTCCAGACTTTCTATCCGTCTGCAACCGCCGTACAGCGAGGAACGCAGACGAAAAGCAAGCGAGAACGCCAAGCAAAACGGTTTCAATAGCCAGATGGAATGATGTAGCATTTTGGGTTGATTTGCGGTCAAAATGTCGGGTCTGCACTTGATGTTTTCTTTGGCTGTTAGCTGAAAAATACAGATTATATGAGGTGTACAATGTTGAATTAGAAATACAGATATGATATACTTCGAGTAAGGACATAGTCCTGCAATTATAAATTATAAACATAAGCTGTATACGGAAAGAAGGATTTTGATATGAATTATAAGCATCCTAATTTATTCGTTATGATACCATACGAAGAACGCAATAGAGTATCAGGCTATTTTGATTTAAGCGTTGTTGGAGAAGAATATGCAAAGTTACTTGGTGATTTAACAGATGAATTATCAACATATGCCGTGTCTAAAAATGATGTTGGAGAAAATGCTGTAATTATCCCAATACTGAGAGCAGGAATGTCTATGTCAAATAGATTGACAAAAAGGTTGCCTAAAGCAGATGTTGCACGAATTAGCATGAGACGTAATTTGCATACATTAAAACCATTTGTTGCTTGGGATGAATTTGAACAGATAAAAGAACCAGAAAGTAAAAGAGTTTTTATCACAGATCCGGCACTTGCTACAGCTGGTAGCATTTTGAAAACACTGGAACACATGAAAAAGTATGGTTTCAAAGATGAAAATGTAGTTATTATGGCAATGTTCGGATGTCAATCTGGAATAGAACGAATTTTTAAGGAGCATCCAGAAGTGAAGCTATTTTTAGTCCATATGGCAGACGGAATTAGAGAAGATGGGTATTTACTGCCGTATAATGGAGATACCGGAGATAGATTATATGGAGTAAGAGAAAATGAATATGTAATTTGATAATGTGGAGGTAAAATTATGAATTCCAGAGAATTATTAAATGCGCTAAGTGTCGCTGAGCGTTTAAAAGATACGACAAGGCATTGCTATACATCGAAAGGAAGACACGAGAGTGTAGCAGAACATAGCTGGATGATGACGCTGATGGCTTTTTTTATGCGGGATGAGTTTCCAGATGTTGATATGGATAAAGTTATTCGTATGTGTATTATTCATGATTTGGGTGAATGCTTTACAGGAGACATTCCTACCTTTGATAAAAAGCAAGTGCATGAGGATATAGAAGAAAATTTACTATTTAACTGGATAGATACGTTACCGTCTTATTATGCAGAAGAAATGAAAGCTCTATATAATGAGATGACAGAAAGAAAAACTGTCGAAGCTAAGATATATAAAGCTATTGATAGCTTGGAAGCTTTAATTCAGCATAACGCTTCTGATTTATCTACATGGATTCCGAAAGAGTATAAATTAAATTTGACTTATGCAGATGACCGAGTGAGTTTTTCAGAATATCTTACTACATTACGACAAGCTATACGAGAGGATACACTTGCAAAGATAGAAAAATAGTTATAAGTATTGTCTAAGCCAAAGGCGATCAACCGTAAAAAGTTGGTCGCTTTTGTTTTATCCATTATTGCGAAAGGAGCTTGTCTATGAGTAAAGAAGAACTGGAAAAATTGGAGCGTGAGAAATATGTGGTCGAGCGAAAGCTGACCGCAGCCATGCACAAGGAAAAGCGATTGCAGAGCGAATTAAAGAGGTTGACCCGAAGTGAGCGAACCCACCGCCTTTGCACTCGTGCCGGAATGTTGGAAACCTTTTTGAAAGAGCCGACCACTCTGACCGATGATGATGTGATAGAGCTTTTGACTTTCATCTTTCACAGCGAAGCGGTTCAAAAGAAGTTGGATTTGCTGATTGCGAACCGAAAGGAATTGGGGCAGCCGAACGGGAGCTAAAAGACCCTTTTGGAAAAAGGGCGCAATTATACACCACCTAAAGGTTGTGCATTGCGTTCTGCCGAAAGCCCCTTGCAGGGAGCTGATGATTTCCGCAGTCTGCTCCAATCATACAGGGGAAGCTACACTTCCCCTGCGTTGGCTTTGCCAACTACCCCTTTGTGGACTTGCCGCCGGGAAACGATTGCAAGCAATCATTCCCCGACAGCAAGTTTATATTCCACCACCTGACCGCTGCTGAAAAGTATCGGTCATTTTTTTGCACCGAAAGGAGGTTCACACAAATTGCCAGTACCCCACTTCAATATCAAAATCACTCAGCGAAGCAAAGGCAACTCTGCGGTTGCCGGAGCTGCCTACCAAGCCGGAGAAAAGCTGTTTTCCGAGTATGACCAGAAAACCAAGAATTACACTTGCAAAAAAGAAGTGGTCTATACGGAAATCATGCTGCCCCCAAATGCTCCACCCGAATATGCAGACCGAGCAACCCTCTGGAACTCCGTTGAAGAAATCGAAAAGCAATGGAACTCACAGCTTGCAAGACGGTTTGTTGCCGCCCTGCCCAGAGAAGTCCCGATGGAGCTGTTACCGCAGATGGTCAAAGAATACTGCGAGGAACAGTTTGTTTCAAAGGGAATGTGTTGTGATTTCGCAATCCATGACCCCGATCCGCCGGGACACAATCCCCATTGCCATTTCATGCTGACCATGCGAGCCATTGATGAAAATGGAAAATGGATGCCTAAGAGCCGCAAGGTTTATGACCTTGACGAAAACGGCGAGCGTATCAAGCTCCCATCCGGCAGATGGAAAAGCCATAAGGAAGATACCGTTGACTGGAACGAACAGTACCATGCCGAGGAATGGCGGCATGGTTGGGAAATTGTTCAGAACAAATATCTGGAACTTGCCGGAAGTCCAGAACGGATTGATATGCGTTCCTATGAAAGACAGGGACTTGACATTATCCCGACAGTCCACATGGGAACGGCTGTCTCTGCGTTGGAGCGAAAAGGCATTGCCACCAACATCGGCAATCTCAACCGAGACATTAAAGCCGCCAACCGTATGATGAACGCTATCCGCAGCACTATCAAAAGTCTGCGTGACTGGATTGCTGACATTCTGGAAGCCACCAAAGAAGTCATTGCAGAAAATGAAGCGGAAAAGAAAAATGCTTCTCCGAACCTTGCCGTTCTACTGCGTGATTATCTGAATCTGCGAAAGGCAGAGCGTAGCGAATGGTCGAGATACGGACAGCAGAAAGGCACGACCGATGATTTGAAAACCATTTCCCAAGCGACCGTCTATCTACAACGGCATGAGCTTTTCACGCTGGAAGATTTGGACATTGCCCTGCAAGGGGTGAGTGAAAAGGCTACTGCCATTCGTGAAGATATGCAGAAAGCCGCTAACCGCATGAAAGCCATTACCGCCATTCAGACCGCCGTTGCTGATTGTGAAAAGCATAAAGCAGTCCATGACAAGTATATCAAAATCGGCTGGAAAATCCGAAAGGAAGCCTATGTCGAAAGTCATAAGGACGAGCTGACCGCTTTTAATAAGGCATACCGCATTCTGAAAAAGCATGGTGCTGATTTGAATGTGGATTTGAAAGCCTTGCAAAAAGAATATGACGGTCTGCGGACTACTCACGCTGATCTGAAAGAACAGCTTGCCGCAGTCAATGAAGAATTGAAGCCGATGAAAGATATTCGCTACTGGGTTAGCAAGGTTCTATCGCCGGAACAGACGGGAGAGAAACAGCCAGAGCCGAAGCATTCTCTCAAAGAACGCTTGCAGTATGAGCAGGAACAGAAGAAACAGAAACAGGTGCAGAAAGCACCCAAGCAGAAAAAACAGGATATGGAACTTTAACAGGCACTTGCCGTTTTCATTTGGAAAATAGCAGGTGCTTTTTCTATTTCAGGAGGAAATGCCTATTGAATTTATTTGAAGCAGTAAAACAGAATGTAACAACCCGACAGGCGGCAGAACGCTATGGAATCCGTATTAGACGAAACGGAATGGCGGTCTGCCCCTTTCACAATGATAAGAACCCCAGCATGAAACTTGACCGCCGCTTTCATTGCTTTGGCTGTCAGGCAGATGGAGACGCAGTTGACTTTGTTTCCCGACTGTTTGGCTTGCCGAGCAAAGAAGCCGCCATGAAGATAGCTGATGATTTTGGTATCAGCTATGACAGCAGACAGAAACCGTCAATCAGACCGAAAATCCGAGAGCCTACCCCGGAGCAGAAATATCAGCAGGAAGAAAATCACTGCTACAAGGTGCTGTCCGATTACTTCCATCTTCTGAGGAAGTGGGAAAAGCAATACGCACCGCAACGGACGGATGAAGTGTGGCACCCGCTTTTTGTGGAAGCATTGGAGAAGAAAAGCTATATCGAATACCTGCTGGATATTCTTCTCTATGACACTCCCGAAGAAAAGAAAGCTCTTGTAGCCGAGCAGAGAAAAGAGGTGATGAAACTTGAACAGCGAATTGCAGGACACACAGCCGAGCATGACCGTGGAAGAAGTCAGAGGAAGTCTGGACTTGACCGATAACGGAGCAATCAAGAACAGCATACGCAACTGTCTGACCGTTTTTCAGAATGACCCCGTTCTGCAAGGTGCTGTCAGATATAACATTCTTACCGAGCGTATCGACATTGTGAAGCCGCTTTGGTGGAGCAAGCAGACAGCGACCTTGACCGACACGGACTTAAATTATCTCATGCTCTATCTGGAAGATAAATATAGTCTGACCAGCGAGAAGAAAATACAGAAAGCCCTTTCCATTATCGCTGACAGCAACAAGTACCACCCTATCCGAGATTATCTGAACGGTCTGGAATGGGACGGAACAGAACGCATCCGCTATGCCTTGCCCCGATTTCTCGGAGCAGAGGAAGGCGAGTACACTTATCAGGCATTACGGCTGTTCATGTTGGGAGCAATCAGCAGAGTGTTCAAACCCGGCTGTAAGTTTGAAGTTATGCTCTGCCTTGTGGGTGGACAGGGTGCAGGAAAGTCCACTTTCTTCCGTCTGCTGGCAGTCAAAGATGAATGGTTCTCCGATGACCTGAAAAAGATTGACGATGACAATGTGTACCGTAAAATGCAGGGGCATTGGATTATCGAAATGTCGGAAATGATTGCCACAGCCAATGCCAAGAGCATTGAGGATATTAAGTCCTTTATCAGCAGGGCGAAAGAAACCTATAAAGTGCCGTATGAAACCCATCCGGCAGACCGCTTGCGACAATGTGTGTTCGGAGGTTCTTCCAACACGATGGACTTTCTACCCCTTGACCGAAGCGGCAACCGTAGATTTCTGCCTATCATGGTACACCCTGAAAATGCAGAGATTCACATTCTGGAAGATGAAGCCGCATCCAGAGCGTTCATTGATATGATGTGGGCAGAAGTCATGTTCATCTATCAGAACTTCCCTGTAAAGCTGACCTTATCAAAGGATATGGACAAGGAACTGAAAGAACTGCAAAAGCAGTTTATGCCGGAGGACACGAAAGCAGGACTGATCCAGTCTTTCCTTGATAACTTCAAAGGTACACAGGTCTGCTCCAAGCTGATCTATGCAGAAGCTCTGAACCACCCTTTTGATGAGCCGAAGCAATGGGAAATCCGAGAAATCAATGAAATCATGAACAACAGCATTGAGGGATGGAGACCGTTTTCCAATCCACGCAGCTTTGCCAAGTATGGCAGACAGCGAGGGTGGGAACGCATACCACCGCCCGACAACGAGCCATCGGCAACAGGCTCAAATCTGACGGACGGTTTTCGTGAACTGACCGAGGAAGAAGCCCGACAGATGGAATTACCGTTTTGAAAAAATGACCGTGTTGCCGACTATGTTGCTACCCCGTTGTCAAGTCCGTTGCAGGGCAAATCTCTTAAAAGTCCTTTATTTACAAGGGATTTTCTTCTCTGGCAACAAAAGCAACGGAGAAATCAAAGAAAAAAGTAAAAATAGTAAATAAGCCAGATAGGACTATGTTCGAGGTTTTTTGAAGTCCGTTGCCGGACTTCGTTGCCGACCACACACCCTGTCTGGCTTTTTCCATTTCAAGGAGGTATTGCATGACACAGAACACAACCACAGCAAAAGCACACAAGGCAACCCCGGTAGGAACATTCAACATGAGAATGGGAAACACCACCTATGTTATCGGCGTTCATTTCAGCAAGGAAAGCAAGGACACCTTAGAGGACAAGATGAAGCGGTTAATGCGTGATGATGTGAAAGCGGCGAATTTCTGAATTGAAAATAATTTGTGACTTTTCCGTTTTCTATCTTGACGAAACGCTTCCGAAAGGTAGTATCGTGGTCGAGTGCGGGAACGCACTTCTGAAAAACGGCTACAAGGTCAAGATCCTGAACACCATAAACTTCAAAAAGTCCATGCACTATAATCCGTTCAGCTACGTCCACAGCGAAAAGGACATTCTGAAACTCGTAACCACGCTTATGACCAACACCAAGGGTGAAGGCAGCGGTGGGGACCCTTTCTGGGAGAAAAGCGAACGTCTTTTGCTCACTGCCCTGATCGCCTATCTGCATTATGAAGCCCCGGTGGAGGAGCAAAATTTCGCCACCCTGCTGGAAATGCTCAACACCATGCAGGTGCTGGAGGATGACGAGGAATACCAGAACCCGGTGGATCTGCTGTTTGAAGAACTGGCAAAAAAGAAGCCCAACAGCTTTGCCGGGCGGCAGTACAAACTTTACAAGCTGGCCGCAGGTAAGACTGCAAAATCCATCCTGATTTCCTGCGGTGCCCGGCTCGCCCCCTTCGACATCCAAGAGCTGCGGGACCTCACCATGTACGATGAACTGCAACTGGACACGCTGGGCGATAAGAAAACGGCTTTATTCCTCATCATATCAGACACGGACAGCACCTTCAATTTTCTCATCAGCATGGTGTACACCCAGCTTTTTAACCTCTTGTGCGATAAAGCGGACGATGTGTACGGCGGTAAGCTGCCCATTCATGTGCGCTGCTTAATTGACGAAGCAGCCAACATCGGGCAGATTCCCAATCTGGAAAAGCTGGTAGCGACCATCCGCAGCCGTGAGATCTCAGCCTGCCTTGTTTTGCAGGCGAGAAGCCAGTTGAAAGCCATCTACAAGGACAACGCAGATACCATTGTAGGCAACATGGATTCTCAAATTTTTCTGGGCGGCTCCGAACCCACCACCCTGAAAGATCTTGCCGAAGCACTCGGCAAGGAAACTATCGACAGCTACAACAATTCTGATACCCGTGGCAATAGCCCAAGCTATGGCACCAACTACCAAAAACTCGGCCACGAGCTTATGAGCCGGGATGAACTGGCAGTTTTGGATGGCGGCAAGTGCATCCTGCAGCTTCGTGGTGTGCGCCCATTTTTGAGCGACAAGTATGACCTGACCCAGCACCCCAACTACAAGTTAACCTCGGACTATGACCCCAAAAACACCTTCGATATTGAAAAATATCTGAACCGAAAAGAAAAAATCAATCCCAATGATGAATTTGTTGTGATTGACGCTGATTCGCTCCCGCCTGCCTGACCCGGTAGGCGGTTTTATTTTATCCAGACCAGAGAGGTACACCGGCAAGCTCACTCTCGCCGCAGTTTGCGGCTTTAATATGCAGCTTCAGGTGTGTACGGACGGTCTACAACTTTCATTTATAAAGGAGAAACGACTATGGAATTCTTTAACTCTGCTATCGAAGTCCTCCAGACCCTCGTTGTTGCCCTCGGTGCCGGTCTCGGCGTGTGGGGTGCTATCAATCTGCTTGAGGGTTATGGTAACGACAACCCCGGCTCCAATGCTCATGTGCCATAAAGTAACACACAAGAATTTGATAGACAGCAGCCCATTA